>Ga0265295_1004315_pt1 | contig 19305 bp, 13 predicted proteins | sample Munlansysbiofilm_FD_192503 | JGI IMG/M metagenome (GOLD analysis project Ga0265295, IMG submission 192503) | Leachate microbial communities from a municipal landfill in Southern Ontario, Canada - Methane capture system biofilm | ecosystem: Engineered > Solid waste > Landfill > Unclassified ... | reverse complement strand
AAAGTGTGGAATTTGAGAATAAAAATTCTTCATATTATGTCGATTTATACACAAGAGCTTCATATTATTTCTTCCATTGTTCCATCTTAAGTACGGTTATTCTGAGGATAACTCAGGAAGCACTTAAGAACGGGGTTGCATGGAAGGCTAAATTCCAATCCAAATGTCCCAAATGCCATACGGAATATGAGAGGTCGATGAGGAAATGCACCCAGTGCAACTATGAAGGGGAGATGTTGGTTCCCGACAAATCCCAACAGAAGCTTCTCATAAATTACGAAGGTGGAAGTCTTTTCGACAAAGCGAATAGAAACGGATGGTCTTTACTACAACTATGTCGTTCTTTCCTAATTATAACTTTAACATACAACCAACCCATCATATTATGCAAATCCACATATCTCATCAACCAGGAAAACAAAGAAGTAATTGATGAGTTTCCACAGGAATTCATACCTATCTCCCCTGCTAAATGCAAAATGATTTACGACCTCAGTGGAACCCCGACCGATGGTTGGGGATTCTCCATCGACGACAGGGGAAACAGCGTAAATTTAGATTCCGAGGAAATTATAAACACAGGATATTACAATGGAAAGCGCATCTATCCTGCTTATTGGGTTATTTCTCCTGAAGATGGAGGTCAAGAAGGTTCGGGAGATGCTTACGGGGAACCCGAGATATTCCATACTACATTCGGACTTCCGTCTTTAACATACGGGATGCCCCTTTCATTGCTGGTAGAATCCGACATCAGAGCCTGGATGGCAATGGAGTTGCGCATCGAGAAGTATTATTCCGTCGGTCACCCCTCGGGGCTGTTCGTAATCAACAATACCACGAATGAATCCCTCAGCACCGTCCAGCAAGCAATACGCGTGCAGATGAAGGACGACCCTTACACAATCCCCATCATAGGTATTCCTCCCGCATCGGATAAGGTCACCTCCACAAAATGGCACCCGCTCGCCGATAATCCCACTGAACAGATGATGATTGTCAAGTCAGAGCTTCAGGAGAGAGTTTGTGCGATATATGGAATGCAGGGTCTGTTTATCAACGATATAAGCTCTCTCAAGGGAAATTCTAACGACTTGCAACAGATGGCGGTAATGGATAGGAACCTGGTTTCAGTCAGAGCCTGCATCGATGAGTTCCTTAAGTTCGTCAAATCGAAATACAAGGGCATCACGGATTGGGACCTGAAAGTAGTTCAACCTCCCGACAACCAATCCCTCAATGAAGCGGAGAAATTCAACAAGAGCCTTATGAATGCCAAATTGGCTAAAGAATTAGGGTTCGACATCATCTCCCAGGCCGATGGACTGGTAGAGGTATCTAACACCCCCCGTTCATACGACCCGATTAAATCCTTATTCCAGGATGAAGGCGGAGCAGAGGAGCAGGGACTTAATTTGCCCAATCAGAGCGATGATGCGATTAATTCTGATTCATCTTACGGCACAAGTAAACTGACCCGCTCTAAAAATGAAACCGCCGACGATTTCGTAAGCGCCGTTAAAGGGGCAGAAACCGTAGAGCTGGACAAAGACGTGTATATGAAAATCCTATCAGGATGTAAGGTGGTTTTAAAATGAGCTATACTTGTATCGATGAACTCCCCTCTGAAGTCCGTAAATCTTATGACGAGGCAGACCAAAATCTATGGATGGATGCATATAACAGGGCCTGTGATGCAGGCATTGAGCCGAAAGAGAGCAGAGTGTGCGCTTGGAGCGAATGCAAATCCAATGAATCCTCCCGTTATGTATGCGCCAACGTATCCACTGAAGTGGTGGATAAAGAGGGCGATTTGGCTGATGTAAAAGCATATGTCGAAGCTGGACAGAAGTTCGCCGAAGACGGAGGGGTGCTGATGAAGCTCCACTCCAACAAGGTTACGGGGACCGTGTGGAAGATTGAAGAAGGTATCGATGAGAGTACGAATCTTCCCTGTGTTGTCGCCCATATGAATTTCTACAGAGGTTCGCCCTTATATGACCAGACTTGGGAAGAGTTCAAGAAGGGAAGGCAGGAGTTTTCCATTGCATCTCTCACCAAGAAACCCGAGAGAGAATGCAGTCTTAAAGGATGTTTCTACAGGTTGATTCCTGAGCAGTGGTATGAATTATCGAATGTAGATATGGGAATCAACCCCATCACATATCCTGTAGAGGTCAATGATGCGATAAGGGGCGAAAACGAAGGACCCTCCATCAAGGAAGAAGTCACCCAAGGTTGCCCCTTCAAAGATAAATACCTCAGATTCAAAGATAAGATGGGCAAATATGGGCACCAGACCCATTACGGGGACTACGATGAGAAGTTCCTCCTGATTCACGGGCCGATGGGAGAAGAAGAAATCGCATACCTGTACGAAGAATATCCCGATGTCAGGGAGTTCGAGTTCCAATTAGGCAACGACGATGGGTCTAAAATGGACTACACGATGGTCCTTCCGAAACCCACCAAGGGCGATAAATTCATCAGAGAGATGGGAATCCTAATCGGAGATGAAAGGGAAGCCATAACTGGATACAATGTTGCATTAAACGTATTACGTGATTATGAGATTCTGTCCGAAGAAGAAGATAACGCGATTTCTAAATTATTCGAAGAGATAATCGAGGACGAAACGCGCCACATCGGAAATCTGATGGAAGTAATCCGCATAATGGACCCCTTATTCTATTCCTTGCTTTTAGAAGGGATGGAGGAAGCTCATGAAATAATCGAAGGTCAAGATGAAACCAAGGGCGTCTGCCCTGCAGGACAGCACGAACATTCAGGGGTGTGGGGGTGTCACGACATCCTACGCAGGCACCAGGTCAACAATAAGACCCTGCCCACTGACAAGCTCGACCTGACGGATGAGAACATCGATGTTCCTAAGATTCAAGGAACCTCGACTGAAAAGTTAAGAGAAATTGTCACAAGGGTTGCAAAGATACTGTCCAAATTCGACGATGAAGCGGTACAGGAGTTCCTCTCATCTCCGCCAGGCAAGGAATTTGTGTTGGCGTTTTTGGAACTTAAGAAGCGTACAGGTAAGGAGAAGGAAATGATAGACGAATCTACAAAGGGAATGGGCCCTGATATCCAGTCGTCGATTGCGAACATCGCAACGACACTTGCCAGCATTACGGCAATTATCGACCAGATGAATATCAGGATGATGAAATTAGAGGAGAATAGGGAAATGGGCGCTGGTGCACAGGGGAACATCTCCGATGCAATCCTTGCAGAAGCACAAGGTGGGCCCATGGGTGCCGTTCAGGATGAAACTCAAGGAGTACAAGGTGGAGCAAATGAAGCTGGAGAATCTAAAAACGAAGTTCCTCAACAGCTTAAAGAAGCTGAAGAGGAAGATGTTGTCGTTGAAGATGGCATTGAAGAGGGCGCTGAAAAAGTGGAGGATGTGAAGCCTGGAGAGGGCGAATCCGAAAAGCCTGATGATGCAGAGGGAGGAGCGGACGAATCCGAGGACGAAGGAGATAAACCCGAGGACGAAGGAGGAGAAGGCGAACCCGAGAAGAAAGAGGAAGGCGAACCCGAGAAGAAAGAGGAAGGCGAACCCGAGAAGAAAGAAGAGGACGCTGAAGATAAAGAAGATGACGGAAAGGAGAAGAAGGATTTGAAGAAAGGAGAAGGTACCATCGAAGATGGTGGAGCGGGCTCAGGGGACGTTAAAGAAGACGTGGCAGAAGAGATAAAGGGAGGAGATGGCGGAGCTGGCGGTGAAGGTGCCCCTAAGGGTGATGGAGCTGGCGAACCCAAGGGAGTTTCTCCTCAGGTCGCACCTGAAGGCGGAGCTACCGCAGGAAACGGTGCAAAGGGCGATTTCGAATACCCTATCCCCAGCGGAGGTCAGGTCATTGATTTCAGAGCGATGCTTCTGCAAAGACAGGCTGAACTTAAGGAGAAGGGCGTTGAAATGTATGTTGCAGAAGATGGTGCGCAGAACAGCTTGGCAAACACCCCTACAGAGTATCTGAAGGGGTCGAATGTCGCGCTTGTGCACCCTTCAAAGGGAGTTTCCGCGTTTGATATGGGCAAGGGCATAGGCTCGGCACCCACCGCGGACGCATGGAAACTCATGGGAAGGGTTGATTCTCAAACATTTTTAAAGAAGATAGTAGGTGAGTGAAATGATATCGGGATTTACGGCAGACGGTCTTTTCCCCACGTTTAATACCATGGACGAAGTGTTCGGGTTTACGTGGTCGAATGACACGATGAAGATGGAGAAAGCAAAGGGAACTGGAACAGTAGGGATTACCACCGATGGTACGATGAACGCCATCTACGGTCCCTTCATGCAGAACCTGGCGTACAACAAGCACAACACCCTCGCGGCGCTGGGGCAGAAGCCTTATCAGACGGCACGCAGGTTCCAAGAGGGTCTGTCTAAGGCATATGGGACCTCTTCGGGATTAGTCAGGGGTGGATTTGCACCTCAGGCTGTCTTCGGAGATTACCTGCAGTTCGAGATGCCCTACAAGGTTCTCGCTCACAGGTTCGCCATGAATATCGGTATGACCGAGATAGGCGAGAAGGGCATCGACGATGTTATGACCTGGAAACAGCAGGTCGAGTTCGAAGGGGACACCTGGTTAAACTCTATCAACAGCGATGTTCTTAGAAGGATTGAAGACCCCCAGCCCACTGGAGTCGGTTCGGTCGCTCCTGGTTCTTCCGATTCGCCTTCTGGCGAGTTCGTGGGGATGGAATCGATTGAGAGAATCATCTCCAACAGCGCTGAAGGGGGAGCATTACCTTCTACCTACAACGTTCCGTGGAGAATGGCTGTGCAGATGCCCTCTACCGACAGCAATATGCCCCTTAACAAATATAGGAACCCTTCGGCAGATGACTTCAAGGCTAACAACAACATTAATGCTTATGTCGATAGCAACTATAACTCGGGCACGTCTACTGGTGAAGCTACTCTCAGACAGCTTACGCTTCCGATGATTGACAACCTGTTCCTGAACTGTATGCCTTACTGGGAAGCGAACTCCACTAGGGGAAAGGCGCTGATTTCTGGTTATGACACGGTTGGAAAGATACAGATGATTCTCCAACCCCAGCAGAGATATCAGGGATACGTCAGTGCACAGGTCGATGTAAACGGAGTTAAGACCGTCGAGGGTCAGAACACGGGATTCAACGTCGCCACCTACATGGGCACACCTATCCTCCCTGACCTAATGGTCCAGAAGGGATACGGACCCACCACTGGTGGACACGCGGACGATGGAGTGAGCAGAATGTACCTTACCGACAGCGATACCATGTTCGTTGGTCAGCTCCGTGCACCTGCCGTTGAGATATCTCAGAACCCCATCATCACTGGAAGATACATCAGGCTGTGCGACATGAGCCAATATGGAGAGGTTCAGGTCGCTGGTATGTTCCGTGGGCTCGGTAAGATTATCCACCTTAAGTGATTAAAACAGAGGGGGAAACCCCTCATCTTATTTTTTTACATATCTATTTATACTTGTGTTATCATATTCATTTTGCAGAGATAACCAAGCATGGAAACGGTGACAGACTTAAAATCTGTTCTCTAAGGAGTTCATGGGTTCAAATCCCATTCTCTGCACCATCATTTCCATAAACTTCTTTATATTTCTCAATGTCATACCTGACCTAAGGAGCCTTAGGGTTCTAGAATACACGGAGCAATAATATGGCATCTGCTACATTTGAATATGTCCGCCCGATTAGCGGTGGCGGGCTCGGGGACTGTAAAATAGGAATAATCGAGTTCACTGGGGATTATGTCGTCGGCGGATTCAACGTCGGGCTCGGGGGCAATGTTCCGCTCTTCGCGGTAGCTAATAACGGATGTGGCGTTTCCTTCGCCAACGGCAAGATGAAGTTCACGTCCCCTGGCGGAGGAACTGGCGGAAGTGTGGTTATTCCTGCACAGACCATAACTGGAGTTACTGCAACGGTAGGAGATATCGAGGTAGCGTCTGTAGCCGTTGTCGAAAACACTTATCCTGGAGAAACAATAACTGGAGTTACCGCATCTGTCGGTGGAATCACTGTACCTTCTCAGACCGTCGCTGTTACGGGAGAGGATGGAGATGGCGGAGAGCTTTCTGCAGGGACCGTGATAACTGGAATGAAGGTCATGGTCGTCGTCAAGGGCGGATACTGAGGTCATATCATGGTTATGCAAGGTAGCATCGGAGAGGTTCTGATTTACTCTTCATCCGACATCTCTTCGCTTTCAGATTCGAAGGACGTTCTATGCATCAACGGCGCGAGAAAGATTTGCGTCACCGTCATCGGTTCTGGAACCTCTGCAACCGTGAAGCTCAATTTGGCCCTGGGTAGCAGTATGGGTTTGCCCATCACCGATGGAGATATTGTATCCAATGCATCGCTCACAATGACCAACCCTATATCGGGCAACGATTGTACTATTGTTGATGTCATGGATGTGGATGGATACTCCGAACTCGCACTGGTGGGAATCGAAACCTCTACCACAGTATCTGGAACGGTTTATATCGAGGGGATATTTTAACTTTATGGCGCAGATAATTTGTCCGAACGATGGGTGGTTATTCAAGTATAAGAATTATGTCGGCGCTGAACCCGTTATCGAAGACGGGGTTGTCGTCGCATCTATTCTTAATAATGATGACACTGTAAAATTCATTTCGGACAAAATAGATGAAGACTATGAAGCGTGGATATACAGAGAGGACCTGGAAGGGATATCTATCTCTGCGGAGAACAAGGTCACTCAGAACATAAAAGTGACCTCTCCCCCCTCTTTCTTCGATATATTCGAATTATATATGGAAGACTGCAATGGAGTAATTGCAACATACGGGCTGACAGACCTTAGAATAGGCAAAGAGAACACAATAGACCTCACTGCACTGGTCAGAGGTGAGGATTTCAACGATGCGTATGTTACCAAAATCGGATATCGCATCAAGGGACCCAAAGCTCAAAGGAGCTTCACACTTAAGATATCGGAGTTAAGGCTTTCTTTCATGGAAAACCCACTCTACTGCACCCCTCAAGAAGTTATGGACATGATTATGCTTGTCGATAACAGAGGGGAACCCTTCGTAATCTCCGATACAACCATTCCATCTTATAATACTATCGCAAAGAGAATAGTCGAAGCGGAAGCATTTATAGAAGCCAACACAAGGGAAGCGTATGTGGAAAGGCGTGTCGAGAGGGAGATATGCAATGCAGATTCCGCATGGCCAGGCACTTATGGGTATTATGGGATTCTCGCATCTTCTGGACAGGATTATGGCGCACAATCGTTCTTCAAGGGCGCCCCTGTCAAATTGACAAGGAGCAGGATTCAACCCATCGACTACACTAAGGGAGATTTAGTCGAAATCAGAAGGTACGGGAGTTTCTGGACCACTGTGCCCAATGGGATGATTTGGCAAGATGAAACCAAGGGAATAGTCTATATTAAATCTCTATTTTTCCAAAAAGATGCAAGCATCAGAATAACATATCGTTACGGTAGGGGTCCGATTCCTGGGGACATCAAACGTGCGTGCCTTCTCAAGACGGCAATGCTGTTCGTACAGACCGAATGGTACATCGGTAAGTTCCCACAGAGCCCCGAATTCATGCAAATGAGAGAGAACGCGCTTAACTCCTGGACGTGGGAACTTAAAGATATATTACGTAACCACTCTACCTCCATTTGTGTCGGTGGAGTTTGAGCTGAACAGATAAGTATATATCTTAGGATTCAATCTATCTGATATGGAAGTTGAAGACTGGTTGGGCGCAGACAATAAACTCGGAATCGACATCTGGAATAAGAAATACAGATACAACAATGAATCCTTCGATGATTGGTTGAAGAGGGTATCTGGAGATAGCACCATCTCCGATTCCATACGTGAATTGATAATCGATAAGAAGTTTCTATTCGGAGGAAGGATTCTCGCCAATAGAGGTCTTCAGAAAGAAGGTCAGAAAGTAACGTACAGCAACTGTTATGTGCTGGCTCCTCCTGAAGATTCCATCGAATCCATATTCGAAACAGCAGGAAAGCTCGCTAGGACATTCAGCTACGGTGGAGGAGTGGGAATTGACATTTCTAAGCTTGCGCCAAGAGGAGCTAAAATCAACAATACTGCTAATGAAACCACAGGGTCTGCATCTTTTACCGATTTATACTCTGGTGTCACTGACTTGATTGGACAGCGTGGAAGACGCGGAGCACTCATGCTTTCTATCTCCTCCGAGCACCCCGATGTTGAAGAATTCATCAATATCAAAACAGACCTCAGCAGAGTTACCAAGGCAAACCTTTCGGTCAGAATGACAGAGGAGTTTATGAAATATGCATTGCATCTTCAAGATAAACCTATGCTTCTTTCATTTACACGTCCTGAAAACAACATCCCCTTTGATAAGATGGTAAACCCCTCAGAGATTTTTGATAAACTATGCGATGCAAATTGGGACTACGGGGAGCCTGGATGTTTGTTCTGGGACAGAATCAGTAATTGGAATCTCCTCAGTGAATTTGATAATTTTGAATATGTGGGTACAAACCCTTGTGCCGAAGAACCGCTTCCAGCAGGTGGCAGTTGTCTTCTTGGGAGCATAAACCTTGCTGAGTTTGTAAATGGGCGGGGAGAATTCAATTATGTGGAATTCAAATCTGCAGTGCACTTTGCAATATTGGCACTCAATGAAGTACTGGATGAGGGAATGAATTTACATCCACTTAAGGAGCAAAGAGATACAGCGGAGAAATGGCGACAAATTGGGTTGGGTGTGATGGGCCTTGCAGATATGTTCATTAAGATGGGCATAAAATATGGGTCGCAAGAATCAATCTACATTGCAAGAGAAATTGGTCGTACATTAATCAGGGGTGCATTATATACGTCTTGCCAACTCGCTAAAAACGATGGAAAGTTCAGTGAATGCGATTCAGATAAAATCATCAATTCTGTATTTTTCAAAAACGCCACACATGGGGATGATTATTTAGTATGTGATGTTGAAAAATACGGACTTAGAAATTCACAATTGCTGTCAATTGCACCCACTGGTTCCATCTCTACCATGCTGGGCGTTTCAGGAGGAATAGAGCCTATATTTGCTAAATCATATACAAGAATGACAAAATCCATTCACGATGAAGATGTAGGATACAAAGTTTACACGCCGATTATCAAAGAATACATGGAGCAGAACGGCATCGAGGATGAAAATAAACTCCCAGATTTTATTGTTACAGCTCACGACATCGATTGGAAGGCCCGCATTCATATGATAACAACCTGGCAAGATTACATCGATGCATCTATCAGCTCTACAATAAATCTCCCTGAAGATTTTCCAAAATCAGAAGTGAGAGATATATATGAATATGCATATCAGAGTATGTGCAAAGGCATCACCATCTTCCGTGAAGGATGCAAGAGGGATGCAATCCTGACATCCACTCCGAAGGCTGTAACTGCACCCATCAATGTAATCGACACAGATTCGGTCCGCTTGGTCGGTAAGAAGAGAAAACTCATGACTGGGTGCGGTAGCCTTCATTGCACCGCGTTCTTCGATGGTGAATCAGGAAACCTAATGGAAACGTACCTGAGCAAAGGGTCCACTGGCGGTTGTGCCAATTTCATGACGGGATTGTCGCGCATGATTTCTCTTTCGGCAAGGAACGGGTGCGACTTGAATGCGATTGTAGACCAGCTTCAATCATGCGGAGTATGCCCTTCTTACGCTGTTCGCAAGGCTACGAAGAAGGATACAAGTATAGGCTCATGCTGTCCCATGGCGGTCGGTAACGCGCTGATAGAGATGCACGAGGAGATGATTAATGAGATTTCAGGGACAAGCGAAAAGACCTCACATACTGTAGTAACTCACCCTTGCCCTCATTGCGGTTCAGAGCTACAATTCAGCGGAGGATGTTCCCAGTGCAATTCATGCGGATGGACTAAATGTACCTGAATTAATCAATACCAGTGCACAAATCACTTATTATAAACCCCTTTATATTTCTAAATATCATATCCAATTCGATGATATGACCGAAAGCGGGTATAGTTTCAAAGGATATATTGATGATGATGCAGAGAAATTGCATCAAACGCTTGTTAAGAATTGGCTCATCGGAGATTTGGGAGATAAAGCCCTCTTCTTCTATGATGAGAGTGTCGACCCCGCAATATTCGATTTCAAGACTGGTGAGATTGCAATTAGGATATATGCTGACGAGATAGTATCGGAGCCTAAAGGGATTTCATTCGACAGCATCTCTGAAACAAGAACGATGAGAATCGACATCAGAGGGATAGACCGCATGAATACGATGCGCTGTGCAGACCAAATCAGATTAATCCTGGCTGAGAACCGCATACGTCCCTTTGGAGATTGGCAGACCATGTGGTGTTCTGTATATGCTCCAGTCTATCCATCTTTCAAGTTCTACCATACCATTTTAGCTGTTACCCTGAGAAAGTATTACGTCATGCTCCCCAATGTGAACATCAACGGGATAAAGAGGTACAGTAAGAGGTAATATGGTTAAGAAACACTATCCAAATAAACCATCAGAATACAGGGAGGAGCTTACTCCTTCCCTGGATGATGATAAGTTCATATCTGAAACCACAAGGATAATGAGCGTTTTTCAAGGCTCATTATACCTTAAGCGTCTTTCTTCAGAGATTGAAAATTTCAAAAGGATACTTCCAACCTATGTTGAAAATATAAAAACATTAGAGGAAGGAGTACAATACTTTGCTTCATTCAAGGCGAACAGCGATAATATTTCATTAACGCATATGGAATATTATAAACAATTTCTAATAAATTCTATTGCGTCCGCAAAAACAATACAACGCGGTATTTCTAAGAACGGAGGAGGAGAAAACAGAGCATTACGTGAGTACATCAAAGAAGCTGGGCATATCGGTTATGGTCTGTTCTACAGTGGTAGGGGATTCACCAAACCTTCGGAAGAAGCTAAACCGCAGAAAAGCAAATCCACTTTAAAATTAGTGAGAAATATGGAAAACGCACAATACATCTCGATTCAGAAGAATTACAAACACATTATCAATCATGCGAAACTAATCCAAGAAGCAAAGGCGAACAGCATCAACCTGTATGAGCTCAATAAAGCGGGATTGAGGAACGTCGGCTTGGGAATGCAGATGCTGAGCGATGCCGAATTGAATTTAGCAACCACATCTACAGCTTTAACGATATCGAAGACGAAGAAGACCAGGAAGAAGTCCAGTAGAAAAAAGGCAACATCCACCGAACTCAAAGAAGAAACAGTTATAATGGGTCCCAAGGAGAGGTACCAAGCCAATACCGAAGAATATTTAACCAGGGCATCGGAACAGAATAGAAAGAACAGGGAAGACAATGAAAAAGCATCTAAAGAGCATGTCAAGGCGCGTAAAGAAGAAGCTGTAAAGAAGAAGCTTGCAAGGGCAGAAGTAAAGGATGCCATCGCGGAACTCACAGAAGGGGATTTCGATTTCGCACTGGAGTTTGCACTGGACCAAGCATCGTACGATGCAGAGGTCGAAGAAATAGAGGGGGGACAAGAAGAAGGTGGGGAAGAAGATTCATCAGAAGATGTAACAAGCAAAGCTCAAATAATTATAGAGAAGATGCTGAGTGGAGAAACATACCTCAATTTCATCAATTATGCATCTAAACTGACATACTCTTTATTTTCAGCTCTAAAGGTATCTCTCAACATATCGGATAAAATGGATTCATTGGCCACTCCGATGGTCGGGAACTTCTCAGATATATTCGACACTTCGATAAAAGCAATGCTCGGTGTTTTAAGGCTCGCAACAACAGGATTATCCATATCATTCTCGATGGTAAACGGTATGCTTGGAGCAGTCCAAGGCATTTTGAAAACCCTGGGAGGAAGCAATAAAGACGACGACGATGACGATGAAGAAGATTCCGATGAGGATACAGACAACTCTGAAATATCATCAGATTCAGATAATAAACCATCTCTTAAAACCTCTATTTTAAACGCAGTAACATCTGTATTACGAACAATCCTTCAGGCATTCGCATTGGGATTCCAGGCAATATCAGCTGTGATAACGGCAGGGATAAGCTTATTCATCGGAGTGTTTCAAAACATATTATCCTTGGTCAAGCAAATATCCTCAACCTCCCCCGTGATGGAGCAGGTTCTAAACATAATGAATTTAGCATTGATTATGTTCTTCTTGCCGTTTGCCAATATGTTCGCAAACGCACTTTTGGACATGGTGTATAGTTTCGTACTTAAGGCAAGAGATTGGGGTAGCATATTTGGGAGCATCTTTGGAGAATTGATAATCGGCGCAGATAAAATCTCCACGTGTTTCGGAGAAATCGCAGAAAGAATCGAAGTGCTCGGAGTTAAGTTCGCAGAGGTATTCCTTCCTTTGATTGCAGAATTGATGCCTATATTCTTGAAGTTCTGTACGTATTTTATCGAAACACTGTTGGATAATAAAGACTCTTTATTCAGTATGCTGAAAGCAGGCATAAGCGCGTGCAAAGAGCTACTCAATAACAACATCATCGCATTCTTCTTGAAATTTGGAATAGATGCGATGAAATTCATCGATAGTAATGCAGATTGGATAGTTAAAATAATCAAGATATGTGTTTCCCTGACCGATGAAGCCTTGGCACTTACATTGTGGGTTATCAAACACTTCTGGTTATTCTGTGTGATGATAGGTGGAGCGATAGTATCCTTGCTATCGATGGCGATAGCTGGAGTAGCTGTATATGGGTCGGTTGTAGGACTCTTGGCGAGGGCAGGCATTAAATTATTCGCACAGCTGAGCCGATACATCGTTCTTCTGTCAGGTGTCGCAGGGTTCGGCTTAGGTGCCTTGCTGGGCCTGGGATTATGGTATGTACTATTCGATTTCAAGGAATTCGGTAAAGGAGGATACATTCCTGCAACGCCAGGTGGAACATACGCGATAGTTGCAGAAAGGGAAACAGAGTACATCATCCCCAAATCGAAGATGAACCTAATAAGGGGGCATAACAATCTGGTGATTGAATTCAACGGAAGAGTACTGGGGACTGACAACTTCACAAAGGAAGTTACTGAAGCGGTAACCAACAATAGCATCAAATCAGTATACAGGTGAATCCTATGAAAAGATACTTCAACAAAGGTGTAGAAAGACCTCCGTTACGTCCTGATTATTGGTATGGAGCTACAGATTTAGAAGTTTCGGAGATAATCGGAGATAGGTCGTTCACAGCAGGCATGGATGTTATTTCCTCATTGAAGCTTAAAACAATCGGTGATTATGAGCGTGCAAATCTTGCTTTCGACGATTTCAGGAGGCTTACAAAAGATGTCGGTGGATTGAAGGCATTCGATGATGAAATCAAGCGTAAGCTATTCGGCAATACTGAAAAAATCGATACAAGATATGATAAACCTACACACATCTGGGCAAGCGGATATGTATTGACTGACTATATGATTCGGATTGCACCCAGCATAAGCGATTCGGAAGAGAAATTAGAAACCCTTGCGAAGTCCTTTGCAGGCGTATCCTGGATTCAAGCGAATGTGGCGGGTACAAGAAATCGTAGAATCGAAAACTCCCCCTCCGCCCTCGACCTTTTGGACAGGTCGCAGAAGTATTATGATGAGATTATACAGTATGCCGAGAAATTTCAAACGATGAGTGCGAAGAGGAAACTGAATGAAAAGGCAGTGTCCAAATCCAACCGTCCAGTTATAGACATAAAGGTGCCCTCAGGTTTATTGATAATGCATAATATCTACAATATTGTGCCCAAAGTATCTGTGGCATTCCAGGCAATATCTAAAAGTATCTCAAAATCAGTCGATGCACTCTCTGGTGCAACTTCCGCATTGTTCTCCTGGGGAGATTTCAAGTCCAACCCGTTGGGTACGATTGTAAACGTGATGGGTGGATATATGACCGCAATGACGGCTGGAATGAAGATGGGGTCAGCATTCCTGGACGCATCAGGCACGATTATCGCATCGACATCAGAATTATTCGATAAGAAGAAGACAAAGAAGTCGAAGGAGTATTCTCCCGAAACACTCTTGGTAAAAACGGTGGCGCAGGTGGGACAGACAGTCATTTCTGTGTTCTCTTCTGGAATCAATATCCTTTCCAGCATGATTACGATGTCGCTTGAGATGTTCCTCTCACTACTCGATTCTCTCATGAAGATAACCAAATCGATAATGGAAACGTCTGAAGTGTTCAAGGCGATACTGTCATATCTGAATTTGGCATTGACCTTGTTCTTCCTACCATTCTTCACGGCCTTCGGAGAGCCCATATTGAATGCAGTGATGAATATCTTCGATAAGCTCACAAGTGCCACAACGACACTCTCTTCGTATTTCCAAACAGCCGATTCCGACATCAACAAGAACATCTCCGAATCGCTCGAAGGAGTGTACGATTTTATAGAATCCCTCAATGTGAACTTCGATGAATTGAAAGAATCCTTTTCTAATCTAGTAGGGCCCATGAAGGTTTTCATACTTAAGTTTACAAAAACAATAATAGATAATTCCGAAAGCATCTCAGACCTGTTGACAACTGGAATCGGAACATTCAAGGTATTGCTGGCAGAGGGGATAATCGAGAAGTTCATCGCACTTGGGGTTTTAATATTCGAGTGGATAATCGAGAACAAGGATTTTGTTAAATCAGTCGTAGATGTAACTCTCAATCTGATATTGCTTGCTATGAATTTCGCTCAGACCATCATCAAAGACCTCAAGAGGTTCGTGTTAGAGGTTCTTCCAGCCGTCGGTGCGGTCTGCGGGGCGATAGCAGGGGCACAGGCAGGCATTGCGGCGTCCTGGTTCACCTTTGGGCTGTCTATAGTGGCCTGTACGGCGATAGGGGCTACAATAGGCGCATCTGCAGGTTTGGCATCTGCAGTGATAATTGTCACACAGTTCATAAATCCAGTTGAAAGGGACATGATGAAGATGAACGACCTCAAGACCTCCAAATATGCCGAAGGTGGAAAGATATATGGGCGCTATGGAGGAAAGGTCGGACTGATAGGTGAAGCGGGAGAAGGAGAATATATAATCCCCAAATCAAAAATGAAACAGTTCAGAGGGGACAACAACATAATCATAAGGTTCAATGGAAAAGTTTACAAAGAAAGGGAACTTGACAACGCGATTAAAGAGCTGACCATGGAGATGCCCGAGAAATTCCAATTGAATTGATACCCTTTATATTTCTAAATACTATATCGGAATATATAAGCCATATGGGCTTGGAGTTATACTCATGTCAGGATACAGGGCAAATGTAGGTTATGGTATATTAAGCAGGCCGTCCGAAATGGGGCCCGCAGAGTTACCCTTTACAGAGGGAGGTACATCGGGCACCCGTCTTCCCGTGTATTTAGCGAATGGAACAACGGCCACCGATTGCATTCATCAATTAACTAAGAGGTTCGGGGTGGGCGTAGATATTTCCATCAATCGCACCAGGGGCATAAATTATCGTCAGGACCTTGGTCTTCGTGAGTTCACCGTAGCTACCTCTGGAATGTATGAAGTCGATTTCACAATAAATGGTGCGTTCACTACAGATTGTGCGGATTGGATTCAATATGGCATAATGTCTGAAGTTATTAAAATAGATAAGGACTCCACATTCGTAGATTCTGCTGGAGCAGTGATAAGTGCACCCACCCCCACGACCGCAGGATATGTTAAAACGGGAGGGGTCGCATCTAAATCTCCCATATTATACGCTGAGTATAACGGCTATAAGACGCAGATTGGCGCCACTGCCATGGTTATAGAGATTAACTATTATATCAACCTCGATGGGCCCAAGTATTTCGATATCGGATATGAGCAGGTAAACGAGAACACTTCATACGGTGCAAACAAAGGAAACGAAATCGGAGTGCTTTGCGGATGTGTGATTGATAATTTCTCTATATCCTATGAATCTGGAGGGGATGCGGCCATTACCTTCTCTCTTTCGGGAACCGCGATGTCCGAGTGGATTCAGACCACCCATGATGCATTCGACTACAATGGGATACTCGACCCGATATCTAGTTCGGTTCTGATTGCAGGTTGTTTAAGCGTAGATAAGACTGGGAACGGAACGTATACGCCGATTGCACAGACAGACAGTGCGAGCATCACCGTATCGAACAACACGACCAAACTCGGCAACTGCCTCAAGATTTACTACTCTTCGGTTGCGTTAGGTGCACAGACCGTTGAACTGTCCACTTCGACGTATTCCAACGACCCCAACAAATATCTGAACTATATGTATGGATATGATACACTTGAGGTCAAAACTGGAGTGTCACCCCAGCCGTATAGCATCGCTAAACAGCCCCGTGCGATACCCAGCATGGAGATAAGGTCGGACGATACTTCTTCCGAGGTCACCACTGCCACCAATTTCATAAAGATATACCTTACTAAGGTGTTTGTGGGCTCCGCGAACAGGACGTACAACGTCGAGAACGCGATAATGGATGAACCTGACCTTCGCCCCAGGAAAGTGAAGATTGTGGTAGGTCATACGCCAGCATCAACGTGAGCAAGTTATATATATGTCTATCGATATTAGGGGATGATTACTATGGCTGGTTTTAAGTTACCGACACAGGGAAATAAGGGGAAGACCATTGCATTGGAGGATTTCGGCGGAGAGGGTTCGCTTCTAGTCAAGCCGATAAGAGTTATAGATTCCTTTGCACTGACCGAATACATCGCAGAGCTTGCGAAGATAGACGGGATTGTAGTGAAGGATGAGAAACAAATCAAAGGTCTTCTCGAAACCAAATACAAATTCGAATCTGTATTCTTCTTCATCGGCAGATGCGTATTTGCCATTGAGGAAGGAGGAGAGGAAAGACTTCTCACCGAGGATGAAATAAGCGACCTGCCCGCTCCGCTCCTGATGAAGATTTTAGACACTATCAATGCGGGGTCTGATTTCCCTTTAGCTCAGAACGGTGGAACGGGTCAGAAGTAAGGGCCATGGAAGGATATAGGAGGGGGATAAAGAATGGAACGGACAATGCCGACATTCAACTCCTTTCTATAAAATCCGAATGGATGATGAACGGCGGGAAATCATCCGAAGAGTGGGACCAGCTTTCGATTCAGGACGTTAAACTCCTCACCGTAGACTATTACGCTAAAGAAGAAAGACGTATGAGGGTATTAGCAAATGCCTTCAAAGAAGCCTTATTTGGCAAAAAGAAATACAATGATAGGGATTCCTGATGGCGAACAGCGATGAAATTCAAGAGATTACCAACGTAATTACGCAGAAGGAGCTGATACGCAACATAAAGCAACTGAACACAATAATGTCAAACGCCCCTGCATCTTTCAAAAAGATAAGCAGTGAAGTTTCAGAAGCCAACACTTACTTAAAGAGTATGGCGAACGGGACATCATATCAATCTTTGGAGGAATCAGGAAATATAGGTGAGATTAAAAAAATATACAAGGTCTTGTCGGATACGAATAAAGCAGTCCGCAAAGAAGAGAAAAAATCAAATAACGATGCACAGACAATCAGTTTTTTAAGCAGTGCACATAAAGCCACAGTAGATTCGGCAGGTGCGATTAAAGCATGGGCCAAATCCTCTTCTCCTACAGTAAACCCCAGGATATCGCTGGGCAATAAAGAGGACAATGTAGAAGCTAACAGGCAATCTGGAAAAACATACAACATGGCCAAGAATACGGCCAGCGTCGTTCAGAAATATGGGGCGTCCATTGCCAAATCATACTCCCCTACAGTCAATAAACAACTGGTGTCTAAATTCAAAACTCCCTCTTGGGGAGGAGGAAGCGGAAACACTGGAACGGATAAAACCAAAACACTTCTGAATATCATCGGCAGTACCGCGGACGGGATATCCTCTTTCAACAATTCCATTGGGAACTTCGCAGGAGCATTAGGGTCTGCATATTCGACGATGATGGGCGCGATGGGCAATTTCCTGGACAACCCATTCGAAAGTATGATTGGAGTTATGTCTGGAATGTCCAGGATGATATCTGCCAGCTTTTCAACCATCTCCAATATTTTAGATACGGCCGTTAATTTCCTATCATCCATATTCGAAACAACAAGCGGAGCGAGCAAGAAAGACGGAAGTGGCGTTTCCTCTGCAATCGGAGGGGTTGTTTCATCGCTAATCGGGGTTGTTTCATCCATCGTGTCGATGGCAGTACAGGCGATTGAAGCAGGATTCAACATATTCGCTTCTACACTTACATCCATATTGAAGATTGTCAAGAAGGTTGCATTGTCCTCCCCCATCATGAGAGCGATACTAGACCTTCTCAATCTGGCATTCACATTATTCTTCATGCCATTCATGAACTCCTTCGGACTGGTGCTCTTACCATACATCCTTGGGATATTGAATTGGGCAGTAACTACAGGGGAAACATTCTCTGTCCTCGGCAAGACGCTCGGAGATAGCTTCGCAGGGATGTTTACAGCGGATGAAGGTATACTCGAACAAGTGTCGAACCTTGCTACCAGCTTCATCGAGGACTTCCTGCCCGATATCCTGGAGTTACTCCCTGACTTAATTGACTTTGCTTTAGATTTCGTCAGTGAAATCCTAGACAATGCACCCGACATCATTAAATTTATGAAGTTCGGATTCGAGGCGTTCAGCGCAATGTTGGATGCAGGCATTTTACCCACATTCTTAGACTTCGGTAAAAAGGTAATGGAGTGGATAGGTAAGAATGCATCAGACATTGTGGTATTCGTAATGGCGATGATGAATGGACTATTAGCTATAGCTACGTTCTTCGCCAAGTTCACAGGAGGGGGCGGAGGAGCGATATCGTCAGAAGTGAGCGAGAAGATAGAAGCATCCACCCTTACATTGGCGCAGGAGATGGAGAAGACTACACAAGGTACAAACGATTCCATCACCGAACTGACCAATTCAACCAATCCTGTTCTTGCTGGTTCCAATTCCCTAAATGGAGGAATACCTGCAGTGTCCAGCGCAGACAACACTGGAGAATATTCCCTGTCGGAAGCTGAATTGAAAGAAGTGGGGAAGGATACGACTGTAACGGTACAGTACAATGGAGATGTATTGTCTAAAAATGAATTCAAGTCGGAAGTCCGCACTGTCGTAAACGATGCATCGAACAAAGCATATTTTAGGTGAGCACATGGCAACAACTCTTCCCAACAAATCATACTCGGTTTGGATTTCAACTAAACC
>Ga0265295_1004313_pt1 | contig 19309 bp, 15 predicted proteins | sample Munlansysbiofilm_FD_192503 | JGI IMG/M metagenome (GOLD analysis project Ga0265295, IMG submission 192503) | Leachate microbial communities from a municipal landfill in Southern Ontario, Canada - Methane capture system biofilm | ecosystem: Engineered > Solid waste > Landfill > Unclassified ... | reverse complement strand
AACATATGAGCCAGGGAACGGGTACGTATGTTCAGGATACCGGCTATTTGATGTCTGCCCGTCACCAAAGTCCCATGACCGGTTTTGTGCACATATTAGTGTCTGGTCAGCAAACTGGACCTTCAGTGGCTGAACGCCTGATGTTGGCTGAGCATCAAACCTGATAAGTCCGGTCTGGTTTATCATATCCTGGGTGGGCAGTATTCCACCAGAATATTCTGGTGCCATCGTGCCCTGAACCGGAGGATACATTTCCGGCGTCATGACTTGTTCAGGGGTCGGCTGTGGCGTTGGCGTGGGAGTAGGTGTGGGAGTCGGGGTTGGTTCAGCCGATGTTGAATATAACAGATGCTCTCCATCCCCACTGGTATAGATTACAGCAACGGTGGCTGGTTTTTCATACCCTGAAGTATCAATTTTCAGGACTGTACCCGATGCCCAGGGCCAGGTAGATCCCCCCATAAGCATGAGCTTTTCCTGGGGTATATCAGCGCCGGCCAGAGTGAATTTCATATCCTGCTGCCTGAGGTCAGGACCGTTTTCGTAGTACAGGTATACATCCTCTGCTGACTGACTTGGAGTTATGATAGCCGTCGGCGGGCCGGACGGCATCAGCATTGGCATTACAAAAAAAACACCTGCCAGTATAATTGCAGCTATTGCAACAAGCGCTATGATAATTAATCTGACATCAATCTCAATTTCGCGCCCTGCAGATTCGCCAGACTCGTCAGAATCCTCTGACTCATCAGGTTCTTCATCTTCAAGCGCAGGTTCTTCTATGGTCTCCTCGGGTTCAAGGGCAAAATCCTCTTCCGGCTCATCAAGCTCCAGGTCAAGCTGATCAAGCGTCCCCTCATCGTCGAGAAGTTCGAGCATATCCTCTTCATCATTCATTATATACCTCCGTTCCGGATACCGGGGGCTCACATCCCACAAACAGGCCAGATATCTGTATGATCCAATTATCCAATATATTATATAAAAGATAGTGTTTGATACTGAAAATCGAGTTTCTATAAATAACCGTCATGGATATCCCATGACTTACACATGCCGCACAAATTTATTGCAATCCCGTACTCTGATATCGTTCAGATAATGGATTGCAGTCTCATTCCCGGGGTTAATCTTGGTAGCTTCTTTAAAAAATTTTTTGGCTTCACAAAAATCCTTGAGTTGATACAGAACAAACCCTTTTGCCGCAAACAGATCATCAATTGATTCTTTCTGCATTGTTTCGGCTGGGATATCTTTAATAAGGCCCTGGATATCTGCCAGGATAGTATTTGCCCCATTGTAGTCACCGGTATCTATAAGTCCTTGTGCCTGTTCGCATATTTTTTGAATTAGAACTGAGCGTTCGTTCTTTGCACGTTCCGGGTGACTGGTCAGGGAAGGCAGGACTACTGGCTCTTTCTGAACTGGTTGGGCGTCATCCGGCTCTTTTTCTTTATCCTTTTTTTTCCCGTTTTTATTGCTGCCTTTTTGCACAATATGACTGTATATTCGGTCTATTTCCGTTTCATCGTCTTTATTTGTGCAGGTCTCTTTCGCTTTGCTCAATATGTCAAGCGCCTCATCGCCCTTTCCAATATTAAACAGTGCAATACTTTTTAGAAAAAGTGAGCGATAGTCATCCGGGGTCCCTTTCAGCATCTCATCCAGACGGTTGATTGATTCCTGGTATTTTCCCTGCTTGATGAGTGCTTTAATCATCTGATGATTTCCAGACGGAGCGGTGCTCACTTCAGGCACAATGTTGTCAGGTTCTGCAGTCTCCTCTGACCGTACCGGTTCAATATCCAATTCTCCGACAACCAGTTCTTCTTGTTTCAAGTCATCTACGATAATTTCTTCTTTGGTTACTTCCGGAATATTTTGTTTGAATGATATCGCGGGATCCCTTTTTGGAGTATCCATTTCTGGTTTTACCAGGACGGTAACCGGAGGGGCAGAATTAATTCCAGTCATGTGATATGTGCCGCTATCGGCAGTGCCGTCACGTTCTGCCCGGAATATTTCAGGCTGGCTGCTTATGTCTTCATGAGCTGACCCGAGTCCCTGAAGGTCTCTTCCCTGCCCTATCTCTGTATGAACTGCGGTATTAATCCGGGATGTTTCAGGAGCCAGGGACCCTGCCTCTGCAGGTGACTGATTTTGCATTGCTCCAAAGTTCAGCCGGTAGGGATCTGGGGAGGATGGTGCTTCAGAAGTTTTTTTTGGGGGAGTAGGATCTGGAGGCTTTTGGCCGGCAGGGGGTGTTCCCGTTTTAGGAGGAGTGACCTGAGGTTTTTCAGGCTGCGGAGAAGGGGCTGCTGCGGCGCTGAGTGTAGGAGTGCAATATGCTGCAAGGTGTGTCAGCATCTCCTGGTACCTTAAATTATCAATCTCCCCTTTTGCAAACCTTATAAATAATGCTGCAAGGGGAGGACTGTATGGATATGCAGGGATATCCTTCATGAGCACTTTGACCTTTTCTTCAAATTCGAGTGTCTCTAATTCTCCTTCGGCATACCTCAGGTGGATAACCCGAAGTGGAGCACTCTGCTGATAATTGCTGATATCATTGAGGAGATGAGAAATGATCTCTTTGTACTGATCAATTGAGATCTCACCATTTGCATACCGTTCTGATGTGATTTTCAGAGAGGGTACCTGTTGAAAAGAGATATTTTTCAAAAAACACGAGAGAAATTCTTCATACTCTGCAGTATCTATTTCTCCCCGTGCATATCGCACCTGAACTATTGATAGAGGATCTTCTTCAGTCATATCCCATCCCACCTGATCATCGGTGTGCTTTCGGCACATAAAAAGGTACATAGGCATTTAGAGGGAGGGGGCATAGTACTACTATATATAACCACAAATTTATCCTTTTATTTGCCTGAAAATTACTGATACTTCGGTTCTGGTTTGCGCGCAATACATTGTGGATATTTTCTAAAATTCCCTGACAAATCCATCCGCTGACAGGAGCCATGCATCACTGTATTCATCCTGCATGAACCCCTGCCGCAATCTGCACCGGGTATCGAATATTCATTCCTCTGCCTCATATTCGCTTTCAGTGCCTTTTAAATCATCTGGTTCTGCGCCATCCTCTTCTGGTTCTTTGATATCTTCTGCATCCATCTCATTTTTCCTTCGAACCATGGCAAGGATCAAAACAACAAGCCCTGCTATCAGAATTCCTACCAAAACCCCTATCCCAAGCAATACAGGTGGATCCTGAATTCTGCTCACGACACCTTGGACAGTGAGCCCTTTCTCCGTTGCCACAGGGACAGGTATTGGAGTTATTGGGGGCATTATGGTGGCGGGAGGAACTATCTCAGCCGTCTGTGCAGGAAGGGCCATTTCAGGAGGAGTGACATTCTCTGTGATGTCCGGGGCTGTGATGGTTGGGAGAATGGTCTGCACCGGGACTGAAACTATGAGATCTCCTGATGCTGTTCCTGCTGATGAAACTGCCTGAACCAGAACATGATATCTCCCTGCCGGTAGCGTTCCTACAGGAATTTCAAAGAAGAATTCCTGCTCTCCATCTGGCCCGGCAATGGTAGTGGTAGTTCCTGAGTACCCTGCCCATTCTCCGGAGTATCCTTTCGGAGTGGGGGAAAACCGTTCATCAGTAATCTCAACCAGCATCCTGGATCCGGGAGCCAGGTTTGTCTTTCCTGAGAGTGTGATTAAATCACCTGTTGTTGCATTGAGTGAATCTGCTAATATGGAAATTTTGGGATTTTGAATGAATATTGAATATTCAGTATAGGTGTCATCGATGTACTGGCTGGATAATGCAGTAATAAGGGCACTTGCTGCTGCAGGGCCCTGCAATGCTCCCGGCCCTCCCACTCTGAAAACTGGGGACCCATACCAGGGCGTTGTTCCCAGCACCATTTCCCGATTTCTGTCAGGCCAGAGGTCAAAGTTCCCATTTGCCATCGGATGCTGTACAATTACCAGGTATTCTCCTGGTGCCATAGTACTGGTTACTGCCCCGGTCAGATCATAGAAAATCTGCCCGCCCCGTTCGGTCTGGACCGTATCATACAGGAAATAATTTCTCCCAAAGATCCAGATTGCAACCCCTGCATCCGGACTTCCTCCGGAGGAACCGGTAATTGTTATGTCATCTCCCTGCGCTACTGTCATTCTCCTGCCAGATACAGAAACATACGGTCTTGTCAGGGTAATCGGAATAGCCTGCCAGGTAGAACTTCCCAGGTGATACCGGTCTGATGGGGAGGATACGGCATATACGGTATACGTTCCGGTATCTACCCCAATGTCACCAGTAAAAAACCGGTAATCCCATGTTTCACAGTCACCATCAGCAACCGTGAAACTTCCTGGATCTCCCTGAACAACTGCCCTTCGCGGTGCATCAAGTCTGCCTCCGGCTGATGGAAGATTTGGCCCGGTCATGAACAAATATGTCTCGCAGGATCCGGAATTTACGCCAGATAATCTGATCTCCTCTCCGATGGTAAAGGTATCACTTCTCGCCGAAAGGGAGACATCTCCCTTGATAACCCTGACACGAATGTCATCAGATTTAGGATATGAACTCCCTGCCGGGCCTTCTACGTGGATAGTAAACTCCCGATCATCAGTCTCCCGGGTTGTACGAAACTCCACCGTTCGCCTTCCGTTTCGATCGGGCGTTACTTCGGCATAATAATAGACACCGCTATAAGGGAATGCGGGAACAATTTCATGAATTGTCTGGCTTTTTCTATAAGGCCGGTATGAACCGATTCTATAGGGACCGGAAGGATCGTCCTGCCTGATACCTTCCTGGGAGGTGAGAATCATCGGGGGTTGATCTCCGGAAAGACCACTCCTGCTTCCCCCCTCAATCCAGAGAATATAAGGTGAACCCGGAGTTCCGGTGATGGTCACTGCAAAAGGGTTTCCCCTGACCACGCTTTCAGAAGAGAGAGATAATCCGGCCCGTTCTGTTCCCAGAGTGATTTCAGAACCCCTGAGTGTGTACCCTCCCGGATATGATCTTAGGTTATCCTCCATCCGGTTTGCTGCAAACTGTGGCTCAATATAGTATAATCCTGATTCATACCCCTTGCCCCCGGTATCCCACCCCCCGGTTTCAATAGGAGGGGCATATCCCAGTTCTCCGGTCGGCATAAATGAACTGAACAGATACTGTCCGCCGCCCGGAGTGGTAACTCCTGAAAGAGTGCCTCCGCCAGGGGTTTTTATCTGTATCTTTACCGGTCCATCATTATATGAATAACCAGGCCGCCGGGTAATCCCTGCAAGATTGGTTTCAACCTGGATGACCAGGGCAGTCCCCCGGGGTACCGTCCCATATGACCGGTCCCCCATAGTGTTCTGGTCCATAATTTTCAGGGTGATCCTCGGACTTCTGACAATGAATGCCACCTGTCCGGGGACTCCCCGCACCTGATCCCATTGGTACCAGGCTCCTGTCCGATCAATAAAAAGATCAGGAATGATACTGAACCTTCCCTGGTTTATCTGCATAATATCCAGGGGCTGATCTCTTCCCGGGGAGGAACCGGGTGGGAAGTATGCAATTGACGTGTAAGGGTAGGGGACCGCAAGATGGATATCAAGTCCCTCTTCACCGAGGTAGACCTCCCCCCCAGGAGGAATGGTAGCCAGATCTGCAAAAGCAGAGATACAGCAGAGTATGATTATTATTGGGACACACACCAGACGAGCGTACATATGGCAGGCTTTGATCCAGAAAGGCATGAACTTTCCGGGATATAAAAAAAGCCAGGCCTTTGTTACACTCTGTCAGAAAATAAATTTATGAATGGATCAATTCGTTTTCTGTAACTTCCCGCCCTGTTTTTGTTATCCATCTGACCGTTATCATTCCATCATCTCCTGCCAGTACATAAGCCAGGGTAGGCTCTGTTCCTGATGGTTCGGTAATATAGCACAGCCCTCCTCCTTGTGATGCCATGGCATCAATTACCGCACGTGTTCTGATGAAATCACCGGATGTCTGATTGAATATTTCCCTTTCGTTTGATGCAGAACCAGTTTCTTCATTGACTGATGGGATAATCAATTCTGCTATTGAACTGACAGGAACTTCATCCAGACTTGTTCCAGATAGAAGTGATGAGATCGTGCCTGATGAAATGAGGGGAAATGGTCTGCCAAGCGGTGAAGAAACCGCAATAATAAGTGTATCTGTTATGGGCCTTACAGCAGTGATGAGCACCTGTCCGGCTGGTGAAGTATTGGAGATATCATTTTCATATAAGAACCCTCCTTCAGCCTCTGCCATTGCAATTCTAACCTCCCCATAGGGAACGGTATTCTGATCAGAGTAACTGGTGATATTTTCGTTTATCCACTCCTGAGTGAGGGAGTCAGCCAGGAGTGTACCGTTTTCTGCGAGAACTGAAACATATAGCCCATCCTGCATGAATTCTCCGCCCGGTCTGTTCACTTCTGCAATAAAAGGATCAATCCCCATTCTCCCAATAAAATCTGCAGCGTTGTCTCCGAGATGCACCAGTTCATCAGAAGAAAAGGAGTTCTGACTGATGGGTGGAGACGTAATAACGGGGACAGGTGTACTCCCGGTGGGGATGAGCGGAGCATAAATGTGGGAATTTTCCCCGTCTCTCATGAAAATAGATATTTCATACGGCTGATATCCGGCAAGATTTATCACCAGGGTATGCGATCCTTCAGGAAGGGTGAGGCTTCGGGGTGTTTTTCCCCGGCTAGCTTCGTCAAGAATAATTTCTGCCCCTTGCGGAGAAGAATCTACCATCAGTGTTCCGGATGTGATGGGGGCAAACATCGGTTCAAGAACGACATAGATGGCATTCTCCTCATCGGGGCTTACCATAATATTCCGGCTCCATGGTTCGTACCCCTCGCGACTTAAGGTAACCTGGTATGTCCCATACCTGAGGTTGTCGAAAGTTTTTGGTGTATATCCCAGAAATACTCCATTGAGTGTTATGTATGCTCCGGAAGGTGCAGAGGTGATCCGAAGGCTTTTGCAACAGATTTCAGGGATAAGGGTTGCATGTACCCGAGTTGTCTCTCCTGCTCCCGGGTTTTCATTGAATTCCCGTGCCCATATTTTGTATCCCGCTTTTTCCACCCTGACTGAATGGGCCGGTGTAGCGGTTGTGTAAATCCGGACCCGGGCAGGGGTTGCACCAATATCAGATCCGTCAAAGAACACCTGTGACCCGGATGGAGTGGAGGTTATCTGGAACCATCCGATGTCACCCCCAATGAGGGAAGGGGATGTTTCAGGCACGAGAGATACATTTTCTATTGGTCCGGGCATCGGATCAGGGCCGGGAGAGGGAATATCTGTTGGAAAAGGTAGCGATATATCTTCAGGATCAAGCAGTGTTCCTTCTCCAAAACCTTCTTCTGCAAATGCCGGAGATAGCAGGATAATTGCAATCAATATCACCATGATGGATAATTGAATACATTGTATCGTTCTCATAAACGGGAGATTAACCTGAACTGGGATATTGTTTCCGGTCGGTGCTTTCATATCTTTTGTAATGCATGCAGATATGCACGACAATACACCCCGTATTTTTTTCTTTTCTACCCGGAGTAACAGGACGTATCAGTGCATTGATTATCTTTGCGAGTGAGGTATGTTGGATGGCGTTTATTGTGTGGGATGAATTATATGCAACCGGTATTGCCTCAATTGATGAGCAGCATAAACACCTTGTATCCCTATTAAACCGGATGTTTGAAGCATTAATGCAGCAAAAAGGGAAAGAAGAATTATCGTATGTCATTGGCGAGATGCAAAAATATGCGGAATATCATTTCAGCACCGAAGAGACACTCATGGAAAAAGCGGGTTTTTCGGGACTTGAAGAGCACCGGGTCTTTCATGATGCATTTTCTGCAAAAGTTGAAGATTTTAAGGCGAAATATGACCTGAAGGACGAGGCTCTGACCGCTGAAGTTACGATTTTCCTCACAAACTGGTTAAATGAGCATCTATCTATTATAGATCAAAAATACGTCCCTGCGATGAAGAAAGCGGGCATTAGCTGATCTGGCAGGATCGTGCGGGGCCAAAACCATTATGGCATTTAAGGGCCTTCTATATAGGCGCATTAATTTGTGTAGGTATTTGTGAAGACAATAATTAACGGTCATTTATATGACACAAGAACCTCTATTCTGATTGGAGAAAAAGAAGAACGAGGTTCATATATGTATAAAACAGGCGCAGGAAATTTTTTCATTTATCATTCAATGCCGGCGGCAACTCACTCGCTACCCCGGATTAATCCGATTAGTAAAAGTGTTGCTATTCGCAGACATTCCAGATATTGTCACAACCAGATTGCGTTTGAAGACGCATTTGGTGAATAAAAAATTCTCTATCAAGACGCCTCAACTTCCTGGATGATTCCGTCAATGCTTACAACAAGACCGGTTTCATCAGCCACAGGTCTGCCACGTTCACTCATGACTCTTATCTTACCAAATTTATCGATAATCCGGTACTCTATTTCGTACGGGTCACCTGTTTTAATTGACTCCTTCTTTGCCTGAATAACCCGTTTTTTATCATCCGGAAAGATAAGGGGAATTAAAGAACTAATCTGGCCGCTTGCAAGTTCTTTTGCTGAATATCCGGTTACTGATTCAAGGTGGTCATTGTAAAATTCCATGTCAGAGCCTGCTAGTGATACCCGGAATACAATTCCGGGAATATTCTGAGCTAGTGTCCGGAACTGTTTTTCACTCTTTTCAAGATTTTCTCCCGCTTCAAATCGCATGATGGCACTCCCAATCAGGGAGGAACCTATCTCAAGCGCATTGATCTCTTTTTTACTCCATATCCTCTCGTAATTCGACTCAAAAAATCCAACAGCACCCCAGATTTCCTGATGGATTTTTATCGGCACCAGAAGGATTGATCTGAACCCATATGGCTCAAGGGCTCTGCGGTCACCTTCTTTCAGATCTTTAACCAGACTATATGTTGCTTTTTCTTCGGTGAACACCCTTTGAAGCACGGATGGATCACCGTCACTTTTTATCCGGAGAGAAAATGGCGAACGGGTTCTTCCGGCAACATTCGTTTTTGCATCCCATTCAAGCTCAGATTTAACAAGTTGTATGGTGGAAGAAGAAGATTTTTCAAGCAGGCATACTCTTCCAACAGACGTAGCCTCCCCGATATGACCTAGGGTCCGCAGTGCTGCACCTTCAAATGTAGATGACTGAAGGATATCCGAAGCCGCTCTGCTCACTGCCTCAAAAATGGCGTTTTGATTCCTGATTTCAAGCTCCATAGTCTTTCTTTCGCTTATGTCCCGAAGGGTTTCAATAACACCGATAATCTCCCCACTAATGTTATAGATGGGTGCTGCTTTTATCCAAAGCCAAATCCGTTTTTTTGTTACGGGGTGGAAGGTCTGGACATCTACAGTCACCCGGTCCCCATCAATATCAGGATTATTGTATCGAAATAAGACTCCTTCATCGCGCTGCAATATATAATCTGCAAGAACCGGTCGTTTCTGGTGATAAAACGCGAAGGCGTATGCATAATCACTTTTTCCGATCATGTCATTTTTTGGCACCCCGGTCAGATCTGCGATTGCCCGGTTCCAGGCGGTCACCGTCCCTTTCGTATCAATGACGAAGACCGGATCAGGGAGAAACTCTAAAATTTCTTCCAATCGTTGATGCGCCTCTTTAATTGCAGCTTCGGTCTTTCGCCTTTCAGTGATGTCACGGGTGATGGCAAGAACAACAGGTTTTCCCTGGAGGTGAAAGAGATGTGCATTCACCTCAACCGGCAGAGTAGTTCCATCCTTCCGAACGAGGTCAATCTCGAAAAATGCCTGTGCATTCTCACGGAATTTTTCCAAGATATCATCGAGATAGTCAGACATTGATGAGGGAATAAGATCTGAAAGTGAGAGGCCGATAAATTCCTGGTACGAATATCCGGTCATCTGACATGCCAGATTGTTCACTTCCCGAAACCTTGCATGGAACAGATCTTCGGTCAGTTCCATCAGGATGATTGCATCCTTTGCACCTTCAAAGAGCCGGCGGTACTTCTCCTCACTGAGTGCAAGTTTTGTTTCAGCTTCAAGCCAGGAGGTGATGTCACGCCAGACGGAGATGTAATCAATGATATCTCCGGTTTCGGAAAACCGGGGATTCGTGGTCGTTTCAAACCAGATCCATCTTCCTTTGAGTGTTTGAAACCGAAACGAAGAAGGAAGACGGGACCAGTTTATGGCGTTTTCAACTCCCCCATTCTGAAACCGTGGGAGATCTTCCGGATGAATAAAATCAGAAATTTTCTTTCCCATGAGTTCCCGTGAGACATACCCGGTGAGGAACTCACAGGCTGGTGAGACGTATAAGATGGTTCCATCGGTCTCCCACCTGATTATCATATCACGAACACTTTCTGTAATCATCCTGAGATTTGATTCACTGGTGCGGATTGCTTCCTGGAGCACCTTTTTTTCTGTTACATCCTCACCAGTAATGACCAGGGCCGGGCGTTCCTGAAAGAATGAAACAGATGAAATGGTAAAGAGATAGAGAGTAACTTTACCATCCCGCTCAATTCGCGCCTCTTCAGAACGTGTCTCTCCGGTTCTGACCATCCGGATTGCAGCAACAAGGGAAGGTCCAAAGAGCTCATCCAGATTCAGCGTTTCAATATTGAGATTCGATATTGCTTCTATGGTGGTATTGACCATCTGTAAAAACGAGTCATTTGCCCATCTGATTGTCAGATCCATATTAAGAATGATGAGCATATGGGGTGAAAAATTCAGGATTGAGGATTCAGGCTGAATATCAGAGAGATAATATTTTTTTTTCTGCCCATGCTGGCGCATCTCAAGTTTCCCTGATAAGGTCAGACGATCAAGGTAGCGTGCCACGGTATGCCTGTGATGACCAGAAAGGCGTGAGATATCAGAAATACTTAAGGATTTTTTCCCTAAGGTAAAGGTCTCCAGAATGGCCTGAATTATTTTTGAAGTGCCAGGATCCACGAGTTTATGTTCTCGTTAATAAGATTTATTCTTTCGGCCACCTATTTCTTCATCTATTAATTTGAAAAAGCTGAATCTTGTATGCTCATATGTGCGGGAGAACTTTTCACCTGCATGAGCCGGAGTCTGCTCTGAACGCAAACCACACACAGATAAAACAGGGGCCAATATATATCTACACCTGAAATATGTTCTCCCTCATATGAAACAGTGATTCCTTCCTCTATTCTCCCCTCTCCCCTGTTTTTTCAGATTGAATATATTCACTTTCGATTCACCATTCTGCCCGGGTGAGAGATGTTTCGAGCTACGGACTACTCATATCAGATACGAATCGAATAGATCCTTCAGGACACATAATCTCATATCGTGTCCCCTGACCAGTGGCTCTGGTTTCCTCTATGCCAAGACCGGTAATCGAAAGCATCTCACTGATAAGATACAGGTGCGGCAAAGTATTGCAGCACTCATTGACGGGAAAGAGGTCATCCCTTTCTCCATCAGGCATATCAGGATCATTGTTTTCAAGGATTATTGAGCACCCGTTTTCTTTCACCCTGAATGAAAATCGTAATTCTTTAGGTTTTTGCGAACTTGTCTGCAACGTTGCAATAAGGTCTGAAAGAATATGAACAAAGCAGTCATCTGTAAAAAGTTCAATATCTTCCGGAATCAGGTTTTCATACCTGATGTTTACTATGCATGTCTGCGTGACCAATCGAGTAATGATATGCCTGACCGGTTGCCAGCTCTTTGGTAATGTTCCGCTTTTGAGATAATGCCTGGTGTTTTGCAGAGTTATCAGGCTGTTTTCAATAAATGAACCGGCTAAATCCAATTGTTTAATCTGAGGTAATTCCTGCCCTCTTACTTCTGACAGCGTTTTTCCAGCCTGCTCTACCTGGGCGTGCAGTATCTGTTTCAGGGCTTTTGACACCGTTTCAATCTTCTCATTTGAAGTGTTTAAAGCAGTTTCAAGCCTGTCCCGTTCCAGGTTTTTCAGGGTCAGGGATTCATTTTTCTGCTCTAAATCTTCCACCAGTCTTTGCAGTTGTGCATTGGTGTAGTGCAGGCGCTCATGGGCAACCTGTAGTTCACTGTTGTTTTTGACTGCGGTCTCATATGTAGAGAGAAGAATATTGAGGATTTGCATTCTGCTTGAGGTGATGGTGTGTATTTCACTTGAAAAAACCACATCAAGGGGCGGGAGATTTGCGTCCTGTTTTGGAAGATCCTGCATCTGCATGATACTTGAAATGCGGGAAAAAATATTCTCCGGATCATAGGGTTTAATGATAAAATTGTCTGCTCCGGCTTCCAGCCCCTTTATTACATCAACCGGACTATAGAGATGTGTTACCAGTATTACGGGGACATCTGAGGTATTTTTGTGTTGTTTTACCCGTTTGCAGAATGTATAGCCATCCATATCAGGCATCATCACGTCAGTCAGGATGATATCAGGTTTTTTTTCTTTTATCTTTTCAAGAGCTTCAAATCCATTATTGGCAGAAGCAACCAGGTACCCTTTTTTTTCAAGGAGGTGGCGCAGATACTCTGCTTGTGTGCGATTGTCTTCAACGATGAGGATTTGTAATGACGGGTCAGGATTTGATTTCATAAAAACATAATTCCCCTGGGCGCTCAGTGAACACTCATCTCTGGAATCAGGTATAGTGAAGAGGTTGCCAATGAACCCTGATATATTATTTTCAGTGCCACGTAACCGTCTGCACGGTGGTTTCACCCGTAAAAAAATTAAAGTGATACTTCCTGGAATTTCTTCCCTGGAACACCACAAATTGGACATGCGCCTGGAGCAGATTCAAGAGCGACATTTCCACAGACCGGGCAGAGAAATACTTTGGAGACTTCAAGGTCTTTTCCAGCTTTTACTGCTGCGAGCGCTTTTTCGTAGAGGCCGGCATGGACCTGTTCAGCTTTCATGGCATAGGTGAAGGACCGGGTCGCGTCTTCGTTTCCTTCTGCCTGTGACTCCTTAATAAATCCGGGGTACATGTGGGTAAATTCTTCGGTTTCACCTTCAATTGAAGCGGCCAGGTTTTCAACAGTAGGCGGAATACCATAGACCTGCAGATGGCGCCGGGCATGAATCTCTTCGGCTAGTGAGGCTGCTTTAAAGAGAGTTGCAACCTTTGAAAATCCTTCTTCTGCGGCTTTTTCAGAAAAAGACGCATATTTCCGGTTTGCCTCTGACTCGCCGGCAAAACCTGCCATGAGGTTGTCTTTTGTTGTCATACTGATTACATAGAAATCTCATGAGTATAAGCGTTTCGAGATCTCCGGGACTATCAATACTCTCATCAGTGACACAGGACAATCAGTGAGGACATAGATATGCCTCCCAAGCGGATGACAGATATTGATCCCCTTGACCGGCCCAGGGAAAAAATAAAAGAAAAAGGGGCGGCGTCGCTGAAAGACGATGAACTCATAGCGGTAATTCTAGGATGGGGGACAAAAAACAACGATATCAGGAAACTCTCAAAAAAAGTTGCGGATTTACTTGGAAGAGACCATTTTCCTTCGTATGATACCCTTCTGGAGATTGAAGGAATCGGCCCGTCAAAGGCTGCCATTCTTATGGCATGTTTTGAGTTTTCGCGCAGGTATGGAAGACCCGCTCCCGCTCAAATAATCCGGATAACTGAGCCAGACCACATTGAACAGATCCCGGAGGTAGTGGAACTTCGATCTAAACCCCAGGAACATTTCTTATGCACAACATTGAATGGGGCATCAGAAGTGATTGCGACCAGGACGATCACGATGGGCCTTCTCAACCATAGCCTCGTTCACCCAAGGGAAGTATTTGCTGATGCAATCGCTGATCGGGCGGCCGCGGTTATCTGCATCCATAACCATCCTTCAGGAAACCCTGATCCAAGTAAAGAGGATATTACAGTGACAAAACAACTCTCCGAGGCCGGGGTCATCCTGGGAATAAGCCTGATAGATCACCTGATAATTACCAAAGGGGGGGTGACCTCCCTCCGGGGCCTTGGATATCTTTGATTACAAATTATTGGTGAGTGCTGACCCAAGTGCAAATCCTTTATCAGCCGCTTCCTTTAGCAGGTCAGGATACTGTTCAAGGTCTACCTTGTGATCCATATCACGAATAAGCAGTTCATCTGCCAGTCTGCAGTCAAGGATATCACAAAATGCAAGCGTGGAAATTTTTATGCCGTCAAAATTATTGGGCAGGTTCATCCCGCTTATTGAGAGAAGAAGCGTTTTTCGTGTTTTTCTCTTTTCTTTTGGAATAAGTGGGTCCTTTCGTTCATATTTGGCACAGTAAAAGACCTGACACCGGTCCATAAATGACTTCAGGTGCCCGGGAATTCCCATGGTCATAACCGGGGTTGCTATGATAAGACTGTCCATTGACTTTAAAAGCGGATACATCTCGTGCATGTCGTCTTCCATGATGCAGGAGGTCTGTTCTTTGCAATAGTACATCTCCCTGCATGAAGAAAATTCAAGGGAAGGCACATCTATCAGAGTCACTTCGCATCCTGCTTTTTGAGCTCCGTCCATAGCATATTTCAGAAGCTTTGCGGTATTTCCCTCCGGGAGCGGGCTTCCCAGAAGCGCAAGGATCTGTGGTTTCATACTATTATATTCACTTCTCCAGCCTTTAAGAACCTGTCTGCATTATTCCGATCTCTGAGTGACCGATAGAAAATTGCCTGGGTGATTGCTTAAATGAGGTAAAAGTCAGTATGTGCTACTTACGAATCAGTTATAAAGATAAAGAATAATTACTGATATGGTGATAACCGTGACCGAACAAAAGAAGGTCAAGGCTGGCGATATGGTCGGCCCAGGAAAATACGTTTGTATTGATTGTGGACACGCATATGAATTTACCGAAGCAGAACAGGGCCTGCGTAAATGCCCTGCCTGTGCCTGTGAGATGTACAACTGCCTCCCCATGGATCATATCCGTCCAGATGTGAAGACCCCTGAGGATGCAGTCAATCCACCAAAAAGGTAATTTTCTTTTTCCTGTCCGGCTTAAGGCCCAGTATCGTTACTTGAACATTGTCTAAACGAGGAGATTTAAATGGTTAATGTATCTAATGAAGGGCAGGTTTTTGAATGTGAAATCTGCGGAAATATAGTCAAAGTCCTGGAATCCGGTGGCGGAGAACTGATCTGCTGTGGCGAGCCGATGGTCTTGCAGGGGTGAGCAGCGTGTGTTCTGGAATGGATGATCTTGAAAAGAAGATAGGAAAGGTTCCTAAAATCTTTAAAAAACTGGCCGAAACCGATCCTGAAATGCATGAGATGGTACTCCGGCTTGATCAGTATATCTGGGATGACGGGGCCCTTTCCAGAAAGACAAAAAAACTCATCGCAATTGCTATTGCTACTTCAATGCGGGATCAACACGCAATTAAAGCTCAGATGGCAGGAGCGAAAAATCTTGGAGTTACCAAGGATGAAGTTGAAGAAGCGCTCCGTGTTGCATATCTCCTGGCAGGAATGCCGGCTTATGTGAATGGAAAAATAATCGAAGAAGAGATTATGTGATGCATTATGTCTTATGAAGATGAAGAAGAGTGTAATTGTATAGGATTTCCAATCCTGGGTGAACCTGCTCCTGATTTTGAAGCAGTAACAACCCATGGCAAAATGAAACTATCAGACCTGAAAGGAAAATGGGTGGTTCTCTTTTCACATCCGGCTGACTTTACTCCGGTCTGTACTACCGAGTTTATTGCATTTACACAGGCTGAGGATGAGTTTAAAGCTCTCAATACCCAGCTTATCGGACTCTCAATTGACAGTGTTCACTCTCACCTTGCCTGGGTGATGAATGTCAAAGAAAAGATGGGAGTTGAAATACCTTTCCCGATCATTGCAGACCTTGACATGCATGTAGCTTCGATGTACGGCATGATTCATCCGGGACAGAGCTCAACTGCAGCAGTCAGGGCGGTCTTTTTCATCGATGACAAGGGTATTTTGCGGGCGATGATCTATTACCCACTCAGTAACGGACGATATATTCCTGAAATTGTCCGGCTGATTAAAGCACTGCAGACTTCTGACAAGGCTGGTGTTGCAACGCCTGCAAACTGGCAGCCGGGCGAAAAAGTTGTGGTTCCTGCCCCTGCTACCGTCGAAGAAGCAAAGGTCCGTCTGTCTAAGGGATATGAGTGTAAAGACTGGTATCTCTGCTTTAAAAATCTCTAATTTTTTTATGAAGCCTATCCGAGTGCTTGCCATCGCAGGAAGCCCCCGGCGTCATGGGAACTCTGAGGTGCTTCTTGACTGGGTCATCGAGGGAATGATGCGTGACCCGTCTATCAGCGTTTCAAAAGTTGTTCTTGCGGATGCTGATATTCAGCCATGCCGGGGATGTAATGCCTGTGAAAGACTGAACCGCTGTATCACCCGAGATGGTATGGACACCCTCCATGACCAGATCATTGAAGCTGACTGCGTTATCCTTGCTGCCCCTATTTACTGTATGAGTATCTGTGCCCAGGCAAAAGCGCTGGTTGACCGTGCCCAGGTTTTCAGGTCACGCAAATATGTCCTGAACCTGCCAATTATTCCACCAGAACGGGTGGGCAAACGATTTGGTGTGTTTATTTCTACGGCAGGACAGGACTGGGACTATGTCTTTGATGCTGCAATACCAGTAGTGAAATGTTTTTTTCATGTGATTGAGATAAAAAACCGTGATCTGTCATACCTGATGATAAGGCATGTTGATGAAAAAGGAGCAGTTATGAGCCATCCAACAGCAAAGAATGATGCATATGCCCTTGCTCAATCCCTGGTACAGACAATGAAGGAGCGAATATACCCATGAACCCGATTTCTGTGATCGGGCTTTGCGGAAGTCCGAGAAGAAAAGGAAATACTGAGCAACTTTTGGACCGGTTTTTAAAAGGGGCTTCTGATGCCGGCGGCATTACTGAAAAGGTGATACTATCCGGACTTTCTTATTCATCCTGCAAGGGGTGTAATGCCTGCCATGTAAACGGAGTCTGCATTATGGATGATGCGGCCGGGGATTTATATGGCAAACTCCTTTCTGCAGACTGCATTGTTATCGGCTCTCCTATCTACACGATGGGGATTACTACTGAGCTCAAATCGTTTATCGACCGGGCCCATTATCTCTGGGTCAGGTTTTTCGTGCTTGGTACCCATGTTATCAGCCCAGAACAGAAAAAACTCCGCCGGGCCTATTTTATCTCTACTGCCGGGATGGACCAGGAAGATGTCTTTGATACTGCCTTTCCCATGATAAATGCACTCTGTAACATTCTTGGATTTACTCATTGTGTCGGTGTCCTTGCCAAAAATATGGACGGGTATGGGGGCATTGCCGGCCACCCGACTGCTCTTGATGAAGCCTACCACCTCGGGACAGAGGCAGTAAAGGGTATAATGGATAAAAAACCCTGCTTAAGGCGAATAAAAAGATAATTTTCATCTCTTTTCAGATGCCCGTTCACTTTCACACCGTGGGTATCACCCTTTATATTGTCTTCTGGTGACCGTACTGGTACCATGTCGGGGGCAGATCTTGCAGGTATCGGAAGACGGTGGCAGGAGCGGATCACTGCATCACCTGAGTATACTGTCGCTTCCCATGATAATGCATTCAGATTTGGACTGAACCAGCACCCCGTTAAAGAATCAGTATTCTATGAAAAACAGCGACTGTTGTCACGCTTCTGCCAGGACTATGACGGGGCATATCTTGAGGACTGTATACCCGGCGAAGAAAAAAAGAACCTGGAAGGACATTACTATGTTATTGAATCCTGTTTTTCTGCTCCCTGGATAGATACGAAGGGTGATGATATCCATGCCCTGTTCCAAAAGGAATTAACTTTAGTCAGGGGGATAGGACCGGCGGTCTGCACACGACTGAAAAAAAAGGGATGCACGACTCTGACTGATCTTGCCATGCAGAGAAAATACCGCCCTTCTGCAATGAGTGTGCTTGAAGTGCTTGAGTACCCGCCGGTGGATATCTGCCGGCTCTTTAATGCCCGGAAGGGTGCTGCCCATCCACTCACTCTCCTGACATCAGGTCTTTTTTCCCCTGAATCCTTTCGCTTTGTGGATATCGAGACGTTAGGTCTCTTTGGAAGACCGGTCATCCTCATTGGCCTTGGACTCTTCAGGGACGGACAGCTAAAGGTCAGGCAGTTTCTCCTTCGTGATATCGGAGAGGAAGCACCTGCCCTTGTGGCATTTTTGGAAGAGATTCCGGATGATGCAGTTCTTGTCAGTTTCAATGGCAGAAGTTTTGATATTCCTTATATTGCAGACCGGCTGGCGTATTATGGCCTTCCCCCACTTCCGTGTGTTCCCCATTATGATCTCCTGTTCCCTTCCAGAAGGTTGTGGAAACACACGATTCCAGACTGCCGGCTTGGTACCCTCGAGGCACGAATATTGAACATGAAAAGAGATGAGGATCTTCCGGGAGCACTGGTTCCCGAATGGTACTGCCGGTACATGGAGACCAAAAACCCAGGGCCCCTGGTTCCAATTGTTGAACATAACAGGCAGGATGTTGTAAGTCTTGCATTCCTTCTAAAAAGACTTGTTTCGGAATGGTATGAGCGTCTCCAATATTCTTGAACTGCTGCTGGAGAGCAGGCGTTTTTCCAGTTATATCGCACATATTCATACCATTCATGGGAAGGAAGCAGAAATAGGCCAAACACCGGATATCCTCCCGGGACGGGTGAAAGACTGGCTGGCCAGGGAAAACATGTCCCTGTATTCACATCAGACTGATGCGATAGAAGAAATCGCTGCAGGAAACGATGTCATTCTCTGCACTCCTACTGCGTCAGGGAAAACGCTCTCATTTCTGCTGCCATTCCTGACAATGCGTGAAGATGTCCGGGATGCAACTGCACTTGCCATTTATCCGGCAAAAGCCCTGACCCGTGACCAGCTGCAGACTATCAGGGATCTTGAATCTGCAACCGGGATGCACCTTGCTCCTGCCATTTATGATGGTGATACACCGCAGCATGATCGCCCCCTCATCAGGACGCATGCCGGACTGATTCTTACAAACCCATATGAAATCCATCAAATACTTCCCTGGCATCGGCAATGGGCATCGTTTTTTTCCCGGCTCCGGTATATTATCCTTGATGAAACGCATCAGTACAGGGGAGTATTCGGGAGCAGTTTGTCACTTCTTATCCGCCGTCTGCTCCGTATATGTGAATACTATGGAT
>Ga0265295_1004308_pt1 | contig 19317 bp, 14 predicted proteins | sample Munlansysbiofilm_FD_192503 | JGI IMG/M metagenome (GOLD analysis project Ga0265295, IMG submission 192503) | Leachate microbial communities from a municipal landfill in Southern Ontario, Canada - Methane capture system biofilm | ecosystem: Engineered > Solid waste > Landfill > Unclassified ... | reverse complement strand
AAAGGTTACTATGGTTCAAAAAGTAAATTATTTAAGACGGCTAATCAAGCTGTAATGAAATCTTTAAATTATGCATATGTTGGAAGGAAGTTAAGAAAAAGAGAGTTTAGAAAATTATGGATAGCAAGAATAAATGCTGCAACAAGACTAAACGGGATGAGTTACAGCAAATTTATAAATGGATTAAAAAAATCAAACATAGAAGTGAATAGAAAGATGCTTTCTGAAATGGCAATTCATGATTCAGAAGGATTTGCTAAATTAGTTGCCATAGCAAAAGAGATATAATGCGAAAGTTCCTTAAGGAACTTTTTTTGCATTTTATTTGTATTATAAAAAGTAGCTTAGAGATCTTTAATTATCGTTGAAAGAAACCTAGGGTATTGTATCGAAAGCGTCGAAGACGCTATTTTATTATGAATATTTTGTAGTGGGGGATTAAAATGTCATACATAAGAAGTAAATTATTAAAATTTGAATTAAATCCACCAAGAGTATTAGTACTTGGATTTTTAGGATTAATATTTTTAGGTGGACTTCTACTTAGCATACCCTTAGCTACTGCAAATGGTAATACAACTAGTTTCTTAGATGCATTATTTACATCTGCTTCAGCAAGTTGTGTAACGGGACTTATTGTTGTGAATACAGCAGAACATTGGACATTATTTGGGAAAGGAATAATTTTAGTACTTATTCAGATGGGTGGGCTAGGTATTATGACTCTGGCAACTATAGTATCGTTAATTGCTGGAAAGAAAATTTCTCTTAAAGAAAGATTGATTATAAAGGAACAGATGAATCAGGAAACACTATCTGGGTTAGTTAAACTAATACGTTATGTAATCTTTTTAACATTTGCAATTGAAACAGTTGGAGCAGTATTACTTTCTTTTACATTTATACCTATATATGGAATAGGGAAGGGTATTTGGTTTTCTGTTTTCCATTCCATTTCTGCTTTTTGTAATGCAGGTTTTGATATTACAGGAGATAGTCTTATGTCTTTTACAGATTCGTATTTAACGATATCGACATTGAGTGTACTGATTATTGTTGGAGGCATTGGATTTGCTGTAATAATTGATATCGCTAAGAATAGAAAATGGAGTAGACTGGGCTTGCATACAAAGCTAGTTTTAACTATTTCTGGAGGGCTTCTATTAGTAGGGAGCGTTGCTTTCTTTATATTAGAATACTCTAATCCAGAAACATTGGGACCAATGAGTTTTGCAGAAAAAATATTTGCAGCAACTTTTGCTTCAATTGTTCCTAGAACGGCAGGTTTTAATTCTATAGATACTGCAGCATTAAGGGAGAGTAGTGCTTTTTTAACAATTATATTGATGTTTATTGGAGGCTCACCAGGATCAACTGCTGGGGGTATAAAGACAGTAACATTTGGGGTTATGTTAATATCTACAATAAGTATCATTAGAGGAAACAGAGATGCTGAAGCATTTAAAAAATCTATAAACCCAGAGATTATTTCTAAATCTCTGGCAATAGTTACCGCAGGAATAGGTTTGGTAATATTTATGGCTTTTGTTCTTACAATTACGGAAGGTAAAGAATTTTTAGATGTTTTATTTGAATCTGCTTCAGCATTTGGGACAGTAGGACTAAGCCGAGGAATAACTCCAGAGTTAACTAATATAGGGAAAGTGATTATAATGTTAACTATGTATGCTGGAAGGGTAGGTCCTTTAACGATGGCTTTTGCAATAGGATATAATAAAACACATAGGAGATATAAATATTCCGAAGGACATATATCAGTTGGATAGGAGGAGACAAGATGAAGTCATTTGCAGTAATAGGTTGTGGCAGATTCGGTTCTGCTGTAGCTAAAACTCTTTATCAATTAGGAAATGAAGTATTAGCAATAGATCAGGATATGGATGTTGTAGAATCGGTTTCAAGATTTGTAACGCATGCTATACAAGCTGATGTAATGGATGAAGTAACATTAACGGAACTAGGATTAAGTAACTTTGATGTAGTAATAGTAAGCATAGGGACTGATTTGCAGGCATCTATAATGGCTACCTTAATAGTTAAAGATTTAGGAGTTAAAAAAGTTGTAGCTAAGGCTCAATCAGAGTTACATGGGAAAGTATTAAAAAAAATAGGTGCCGACAAGGTAGTATTCCCTGAAAGAGATATGGGAGTTAGAGTGGCGCATAATTTAACGTCGAATAGTATTGTAGATTATATAGAATTATCTCCAGATTATAGTATTTTGGAAATAGAGGCAATTCCTAGATGGTTTAATAAGTCATTATCAGATCTTAAATTAAGAAATAAATTTGGGGTGAATGTTATGGCAATTAAGAAAGGTAATAAAATAGATATGTCACCGAACCCAGCTTATAAAATTCAACAAGGAGATATTCTAGTTGCATTAGGATCAACAGATGATATTAATAATATTGAAGAAGAAGCTGGTGATTAAATGTATCAGATTACTTCATCGAATAATCCTATAATTAAGGAATTAAAGAATTTAAGTAAAAAGAAAGATAGATGGATTAAAAAACAATATATAATTGAAGGAACTAAGCCAGTTAGAGAAGCTATTCAAGAAAAGACAGAAATTATAAATATATTTTATTCTGAGAAATTATTTGACAGAGAAGAGGGGAAAACTCTTTTTAATGAATTAGAGCATGAAAAGAATATAATCAAGCTAGAAGATAAACTTTTTCAAAGCATCTCAAATATGGAGAACTCCCAAGGGATTTTTGCTGTAGCGAAATTTAAAAACCTCTCATTTGAAGATATGAAAAGTCGAGAAGTCTATATTTATCTTGACGAGATACAAGACCCTGGGAATATGGGGACTATAATCAGGAGTTCTGATGCATTTCATATGGGGGGTATTATTATTGGCAAAGGTTGCGTAGATCCATTCAATCCTAAAGTTGTGAGGGCGAGTATGGGTTCTATTTTTAGGGTTAATTTAATATTTGAAGAAAAGGCTAATGAGACATTTGAAAAGCTTAAACAATCAGGCAGGAGAATTTTAGTTACTAGCTTAGAGAATAGTAATGATATAAACCAGTTTTCATTTTATAATAATGATATTATAGTAATAGGGAATGAAGGCAAAGGTGTAAAAAAAGAGATCCTTGAGATTGCAAATTCATTAATAAAAATTCCAATGAGAGGCCTAGCTGAATCATTAAATGCTGGTATTGCTGCTTCAATTGTTATGTATGAAATATCAAGCAGGGCCTAATAGCTTGTACTTTGGGGTTTATGGTGCTATAATTTAGTAAATAATTTGAAAAATTCAGCGTGAAAGGAGCTTTTTATGAAAGAAAAGTTACAACAGATAAGGCAGATTGCTTTAAAAGAAATAAATGATAATCTAAATCTTAAAAGTCTTGAAGAATTAAGAGTTAGATTTTTAGGGAAAAAAGGTGAGGTAACTAATATATTAAAAGATATGAGAGGATTGTCTTCGGACATGAGACCTATCATAGGGCAAATGGCAAATGAAGTTCGTGTAGAAATTGAAAATAAAATTAATGAAGCAAAAGATTCTTTAAATAAAGAGTTGCGAAGAGAAAAACTAGAATCAGAAAAAATTGATATATCAGTAAAAACGAAAAATTTAAAAAGAGGACACAGACATCCATTATTAAAAACTGCAGAAGAATTAGAAGATTTATTTGTTAGTATGGGATTTAGCGTTGTAACAGGCCCTGAAATAGAAACAGTAGAAAATAATTTTGATGCTTTGAATTCTCCTGAGAATCATCCATCAAGGGATCTATCGGATACCTTTTATATTAATGATGAATTGCTTTTAAGAACTCAAACGTCACCAGTTCAAATTAGGGCGATGAAAGAATTTGGGGCACCACTGAGAGTTGTAACGGCTGGAAGAACTTTTAGATTTGATGATGTAGATGATACTCATTCACCGATGTTTCATCAACTTGAAGGTTTAGTGGTTGATGAAAACATTTCTATGGCTAATCTTATTCATACTTTAGATATTTTTATAAAGGAATTATTTGGAGATGATATTAAGACAAGATACCGCCCACATCACTTTCCATTCACAGAGCCAAGTGCGGAAGTAGACGTAACTTGTATGAAGTGTCGAGGCGAAGGTTGTCCAGTTTGCAATTTTACAGGCTGGAGTATGGAGCTACTAGGCTGTGGGATGGTCCATCCAAAAGTATTAGAAAACTGTGGAATAGATTCTGAAAAATACACTGGTTTTGCATTTGGCTTGGGAATTGATAGAATTACTATGGTAAAATATGGTATTAGTGATATTAGATTATTATTTGAAAATGACAATAGATTTCTTGAACAATTTTAGGGGGTGAAATAATGTTATTACCGATAAACTGGTTAAAATCTTATCTTGATATAGATATAACGCCAAAAGACCTGGCAGATGGTTTAACATATTCAGGTTCACATGTGGAGTCAATTACTAGTATGGAAAGAGGAATTAAAAACATCGTAATTGGTAAAGTTGTAGAGATTGATAAGCATCCAGATGCTGATAAACTTTTTATAACAAAAATAGATATTGGAGAAGAACCTTTAACCATAGTAACTGGCGCTAAAAATCTTAAAAAAGGTGATTTTGTTCCTGTTGCCAAAATAGGTTCAAGACTAGCTAATGGAGTAGAAATTGGTGCTACTGAATTTAGAGGTGTACAATCTGAAGGAATGTTGTGTTCACTAGGTGAACTTGGATTTTTAGATAATGTAATAGCGAAGGAATTTAGAGATGGAATATTTGTATTTGATAGAGATTATCCACTTGGAGATGATGTAAAAGAATATCTACAGATGACAGATGATGTAATTGAATTTGAAATAACGCCAAATAGACCAGATTGCTTAAGTATTTATGGAATGGCTAGAGAGACTGCTGCTACTTTTAATCGTGATTTAAGAGATATAAAACCTAAATTAAAAAATGAACAAGATGATATACACAATTTTACAAATGGGATTGAACTTCAAACACCATATTGTGCAAGGTATTATTCTAGGGTAATTAAAGATGTTGTAATAGCCCCTTCTCCTTTATGGCTTCAGACAACTCTTATGAATGCAGGGGTAAGACCCATTAATAATATTGTAGATATAACAAATTATGTTATGCTTGAACTAGGTCAGCCTCTTCATGCATTTGATTTAGATAATCTTTCTGGGAAAAAAATCATTGTAAGGCAAGCTAATAATAAAGAGACATTAACAACTCTTGATAAAACGCAAAGAATTTTAGATGAAAATGATATAGTTATCGCAGATGCTACAGATTCTATTGGATTAGCAGGAATAATGGGTGGGTTGGATAGTGAAATAACACCAAGTACTAAGACTGTTTTACTTGAAGGAGCTAATTTTAGTGAAAAGCATATAAGACTTACTTCAAAGAAACTGTTACTAAGAACGGAAGCTTCTACAAGGTTTGAAAAAGGATTAGATCCAAATTTGTGTGAACAAGCAGTTGAAAGAGTTGCAGAGTTGGTTGAACAAACATGTTCTGGTGTTGTTGTCAATGGAGTAATAGACATTAAGCAATACGAGAATAAGAATAAAATAATTGGACTTAGACCTCAAAGGGTTGAGATGCTACTCGGAGTAGAAATTCCAGTTTCTGATATGCACACCTATTTAAACAGATTAGGATTTATGACTTCAACCGTGGATAATAACATAAAAGTTATTGTACCGAGTTTTAGAAACGACGTTGAAGTAGAGGCAGACTTAATCGAGGAGATAGGCCGATTATATGGATTTCACAACATAGTTAGCAAGCCATTAGTAGGTGTTTTAACAAGAGGTGAAAAATCATATAAAAAGCAAATAGAGTCTAGAGTTAAAAATATTATTCAAGGCCTAGGGTTTAATGAAGTAATGACATATTCTTTTGTTAGTCCAAAATCATATGACAGATTAAACTTAAATGAAAATGCATCTGAAAGAACTTTCATAAAATTAATGAACCCTTTAGGAGAAGACTTCAGTACTATGAGAACAACATTAGTATCTAATATGTTGGATTTGATTGAAAGAAATCAAAAAAGAGGAGTTATAGCTGCTAATTTTTATGAGATAGGTCATGTGTTTATTCCGAAATCACTACCTGTTATAGAACTGCCAGATGAAAAGAATATATTATCAATAGGATTTTATGGAGATAATGATTTTTATTTTATGAAAGAAAGCATAGAAATAATTTTAGATAGATTGGGTATTAAAGATATAAACTTTATTAGAGAATCTAACAATCCAACTTATCATCCAGGAAGAACAGCAATTGTACTATCTGGGGATATAAAACTTGGAATACTAGGTGAAACTCACCCTGATGTATTAATAAATTATGATATCAAACAAAGGGTTTATATTGCAGATATAGATTTTGATAAAATTGTTGAACTTTCTGATTTAGATATTAAGTATAACCCTTTACCTAAATTCCCTTCTATGACAAGAGATATTGCTATAGTAGTTGATGAGGATGTTATGATTGGTGAATTAGAAAATATAATTAAATTTCATGGGAAGGATTTAATAGAATCTATAGATTTATTCGATATATATAGAGGTGATCAAGTACCTGAAAATAAAAAAAGTGTGGCATTTTCAATTGTATATAGATCTTTTGAAGAAACATTAAGAGATGAGAAAATAAATCCTATTCAAGAAGCAATAATAAGTGATTTAGAAAAGAAATTCAATGCAGTATTAAGAAGTTAGGGTGGATTATTCTACCCTTTTTCTAAATATAGGGAATTTGTACTTTCTTATAATATAAAATACTAAGGTTGTAGGGGACGTAATCACCTGACATAGCAAGGAAGGTGCTCAGATTAGTAACGTTGTCGAAGAAAATCTCGGTTTATGTATGCGAAAGAGTCGCAGACAATTTTTTAGGTAGTTAAGGAGGGCAGTCATGACAGATAAAAAGAAAATAGATGTAGTGATTGATGGTCGGAATTTTACTGTAGTTGGATCAGATAATGAAGAGTATATTAGGGAACTTGCAAGGTATGTAGATAAAAATATTAAAAATCTGGCTACAAAAAATCATAGGCTAAGCCCAGTAATGACAGCAACATTGGCAGCTTTTAATATAGCGGATGAATTATTTAGTGTTAATAAAGAACATAAAGATTTAGAAAAGAGGGCAAAAGAACCTCTAGAGAAATACGAGATAACAAAAAAAGAAATTGAAACAGCGAATAATAAAATCAAGGAATTAGAACGAAGAAATTTAGATTATAATGATGAGGTAATAAAAATAAAAATATCAAAAGAAGAATTATTTACTGATATAAACAGACTTGAGGAAGAAGTAAAGAAAAAAGATGAAGATATTGAACAATATAAAAAAGAAATATCTACTTATAAGGATAGACAGTTCAAAACTCAAATTGAGATTATAGAATTAAAAAAACAACTTAAAGAAACTTTAGAGATTAATGAGAGAATATAATTAGGAGGATTACTATTTGAATAAGGATATTGAACTTTTAGCTCCGGTTGGTAGTATGGATGCTTTAAAAGCAGCTATACAAAATGGAGCCAATGCAGTATATTTGGGTGGAAAAAATTTCAATGCACGCCAATATGCTTCCAATTTCGATTATGATGAATTATTGGAAGCAGTTTTATATGCCCATTTAAGGGATGTTAAAGTTTATATTACTCTTAACATACTATTGGATGAAAGTGAGTTAGGTGATGCGATTGACTATGTTAGGTATTTAAGGAAAATAGGGGTAAATGCAATTATAGTCCAGGATATTGGTTTTGCTAGTATTATAAGTGAATTGTTTCCTGATATTGAGCTCCACGCGAGTACGCAAATGACAGTAAACAATATATATGGGATAGAACACTTAGAAAGAATGGGATTTAAGAGGGTAGTTCTTGCAAGAGAAGTTCCATTAAATGAATTAAAGAGTATTTCAAATAAAACAGATATGGAATTGGAAGTATTTGTACATGGAGCGCTCTGCTTTTCATATTCAGGGCAATGCTTGATGAGTAGCTTTATCGGGGGAAGAAGTGGGAATAGAGGGAGATGTGCTCAACCATGTAGAATGCCTTATACGCCAGTAGATGAAAAAGGTGAGTTATTATTAGACTGGGATAAATTGCATTTATTAAGTACAAGGGATTTAAATACAATTGAAGAAATAAATGATTTAATTCTATCAGGAGTAAAATCATTTAAAGTAGAAGGAAGAATGAAAAGGCCTGAATATGTTGCTACGGTTATTTCAGCATATAGAAAAGCAATTGATTTTGGGAGCACATCAATTAGCGAGGAAGAAAAAAGGGATATAGAAACTATTTTTAATAGAGGATTTACAAAAGGGCTTACTTATGGTGATTTTGGTCGTGGTTTTGTAAACGTAGACCGACCTGATAATAGAGGTAGAATAATTGGCAAAATAACTGAGGTTAACAAAAGAGGAATAACTATAATATTCAACGAAGATGCATCAACAGGCGATGGAATCGAATGGGATAGTATAGATGGAACGCAAAATGGAATAAAGCTTGCAAAAGATTATTGTGTTGGAGAAACATATTTTTTTGAAAAGATGATAAATGCCAAACAAGGCTCTAAAATTAGATTGACATCAAGTTCTAAATTGTTATCTAAAGCAAATGAAACATATTCAAAAAATTATATTTCATTTCCTATAGATATGAAAATAGAGATTAAAATAGATGAAAAGCCTAAGTTGCAAATATTTTATAAAGATTTTATTATAATGAGAGAAGCAGAAGAAATAGTTCAAAAAGCTATTAATCTATCTACTGATAAGGATAGAATAATAGAGCAACTCTCAAAACTTGGAGATACTGTTTTTAATATCAATAGTATAAATGTAGTTTTAGAGGAAGGATCTTTTTTATCAATTAAATCTTTAAACAAATTAAGAAGAGATACAGTAAAAGCTTTAGAGGAGTTAATTATCCAAAAACAGAAAAAAGAAGATTTTAAAGATACGGAATATTATACAAAGAAAAAAGAACTTTTAACTTTTTCGAAAGTAGAAAAAAGGATTAAAAAACTAACAATTAAAATAAGCGATAAATATCAGTTAGAACAATTGGACTTAAATATGCTAGATAGGATTTATATACCTATTGAGCTATACAACAAAGAAAATATGATAAAATTAAATAAAGAAGGAATCGAAGTATATCTTTGGACAGATAATATATTATATGAAAAGGATATTTTAGATATAGAATCCAAAATTGATAATTATAATGGCTTTAAAGGTATTGCAGTATCTAATATTGGAAGTTTTGAAAAATTCAATAATAGATTTAGTGGATTGATCCATGCTGATATGGGATTAAATATTTTCAATCCATCAACTGCAAAATGGTTTTTGGATAATGGAGCAAAAGGAGTTACCTTATCATCAGAATTAAATTTAACCCAAATAGATAAGATAGCTAGAAAAATAGATGGAGAAGTTGAAAGCTTAGTATATGGGTATATTCCAGTTATGATAACAAAAGATTGTCCAATGGCGTATATAAAGAATTGTAAGGATGATAATAGTTGTAAAACTTGTAATTTTGCCAGTGGATATTCTCTCAATGATAGGATGGGAAAGAAATTTAGGATGGAAAGAAGAAATGGATTTACTAATATTTATAATTCTGTTCCAATAATGAGTCTTGAATCTCTTCCTAAAATAGAAAAAGCTGGGGTTACTAATTTTAGATTAGATTTTACATTCGAAAAAAATATCAAAGAAATTCAGAAAAAGTATTACAACTATTTATATAATAAAACTAGTGACGAAGAAATTAATGAATTTATGAAAGAATATAAAAAGTTGCATGAAGTTACAAATGGGCACTTTTTCAGAGGAGTCCTTTAAGAGGTGAAAAAATGGATTTAAAAACTTTGCGTGTATTAGAATTTAATAAAATTAAGGATATGCTCCTTGAGAAAACTGTCTCAGATATGGCAAAAGAACTAGTGAATGAGCTTTCTTATACTATCAATCAAAAAGAAGTAGAATTTTTACAGAATGAGACTGAGGAAGCATTAACTCTGCTCATTAAGAGAGGTGCACCACCTATTTATGGGTTATATCCATTGAAGAAGGATGTAAAAAGAGCTGAACTCGGAGGAATGCTTCACCCAGGAAGTCTTTTAAAGATCAAAAAATCTTTAAGAACTGCAAGGGCTTTTAAAAATTATTTAAAAGCGACTGAAGATGAGAGCAATACTAACTATCCTATAATACAAGAAATGACTAGAAATCTAAATGCTTTTAAATCTATTGAAGATGAAATAGAAATTGCAATAATCTCTGAAAATGAAATATCAGATAATGCAAGTAGTCTATTAAAAAGTATAAGGAGACAAATTAGAATAAAAAATGATGCTATAAAAGACAAATTAAATTCCATGATTTCTTCTCAAACATATAAGAAATATCTTCAAGATAGTATAGTTACAATGAGGCAAGGGAGATATGTTTTACCTGTAAAAAATGAAAACAGATCTAATGTATCTGGATTGGTCCATGATATGTCTTCTAGTGGTGCTACAGCTTTTATAGAACCAATGGCGGTAGTTGAATTAAACAATCAATTAAAAGAGTTAGAGATACAGGAAAAAGACGAAATAGAGAGAATTTTACTCTATCTTTCTGGTCTTGTGGCAAATGAAGCTGAAGGAATTAGAAGCAATGAACTCCTATTAACCAGATTAGATTTCGTATTTGCAAAAGGAAGTCTAGCCCTTGATATGAATGCAAGTAAACCTGTATTTAATACAAGAGGTTATATTAATATAAAAAATGCAAGACATCCATTGTTAGGAAGTAATGTAGTTCCTATCAGCGTATATTTGGGAGATAAGTTTAATATTCTTATAATAACTGGACCCAATACAGGCGGAAAAACAGTAACATTAAAAACAGTAGGGCTACTTACTATTATGGGACAAAGTGGACTTCACATACCAGCAGATTATAATTCTGAATTGGCTGTTTTTGATAAAGTTTTTGCTGATATAGGTGATGAGCAAAGCATAGAACAGAGTTTATCTACTTTTTCATCACATATGACAAATATCGTTAATATACTTCAAAAAGTAACAAACAACAGTCTCGTACTTTTTGATGAACTTGGTGCAGGTACAGATCCAACAGAAGGAGCTGCTCTTGCGATGTCTATCTTGGATAATTTAAATGAAAAAAATATAAGAACTATAGCAACAACACATTATAGTCAACTAAAAATTTATGCTTTGACAAATGATAAAGTAAAAAATGCAGCTGTAGAATTTGACCTAGGGACACTAAGTCCAACATATAAGCTTTTAATAGGTGTACCTGGTAAATCAAATGCATTTGAAATATCTAAACGTCTCGGACTTGAAGATTATATAATTGATGAGGCAAGAACTCTTATTTCAAAAGAGAATATTGCTTTTGAGGATGTACTTCAAGCACTAGATTTAGATAGAAGAATGGCAGAAGAAAATAAATTGGAATCTCAAAGAGTTAAGTTAGAAATTGAAAGACTAAAGAAGGATCTTGAACTTGAGAAGTCTAAAATTAGTGATTTGCGAGAAAAAACTATGCAAAAAGCTAAAAATGAAGCTAAACAAATACTAAGAGATGCTAAAGAAAATGCAGAACTAATAATAGATGAAATAAGAGATATTTCGCAAAATATAGATAAAGATAATAGCAGAAGGCTTCAGCAAGCTCAAGAGATGTTAAAAAAAGAAGTGGATAAACGCGACAGTGAAGCTAGCGGTGGAATCATAAGTGTAAAATCAAAAAAACCTCCAAGAGATCTTAAACCTGGTGAGACAGTTGAGCTCTTGTCTTTAAATCAAAAAGGAACAGTTATAACAGCTCCTGATGATAAAGGGAATGTAGATGTTCAAGTTGGGATTATGAAAGTAAATGTTAAACTATCAGGCCTTAGAAGGACTGACTTGAAAGAAAAAGAGATTAATATTGCTAAAACAAAATCACTATCTTCTCGAAAATCTAAAGTTATAAAGCAAGAGATTGATTTAAGAGGTTTAAATATTGAAGAAGGAATACTCGAAACAGATAAGTATTTAGATGATGCATATATTAGTGGGTTAAAAGAAGTATACATTATTCATGGTAAAGGAACTGGAGTTCTTCGAGAAGGGATTAATACTTTTTTAAAGACTCATAGGCTTGTCAAATCTATTAGATTAGGCAAGTATGGTGAAGGCGGAGATGGTGTAACGGTTGTAGAATTAAAATAGATAAAAAATTAGATGTTAAAATATTGGAGGGGTGTAAATGATAGATTTTAAGAGTGCTGTAGTCGATATAATCACCGAAACAGTAGAAGGTTTAGACAGAGATTCAATTAATTCATTGGTAGAGATACCACCATCATATGATATGGGAGATTATGCTTTCCCTACTTTTAAATTAGCAAAAGAATTTAGAAAGGCACCAAATATGATAGCAGAGGAGTTAGCTGTGAAGTTTTCTCAATCAGATTTATTTGGGAGTATTGAAGCAAAAGGTCCTTATGTTAATTTTTTTATAAATAGAGAAAAACTAGCTAAATCGGTCATAGAAGATGTGATTGATCAAAAAGATAGATATGGATCTTCGAAGATAGGAGATAACAGAAAAGTAATAGTTGAATTCTCATCGCCCAATATTGCTAAGCCATTTCACATAGGTCATATTAGAACAACTGTAATTGGGAACTCACTTGCTAAGATTTATGATTTTTTAGGTTATGATGTCGTGAAAATCAATCACTTAGGAGACTATGGTACTCAATTTGGGATGCTGATTTCAGCATATAAAAAGTGGGGAGATAGAGAGATAATAGAACAAAATCCTATTAAAGAGTTGTTAGCTCTTTACATTAAATTTAATGATGAAGCTGATAAAGATGAATCATTAAGAGATGAAGCTAGATATTGGTTTAAGGAGCTAGAAAATAAGAATCCTGAAGCAATTGAACTATGGAAATGGATTAGAGAGATAAGTTTAAAAGAATTTAATAGAGTTTATGATTTATTAAATATCAGTTTTGATTCTTACGCTGGAGAAAGTTTTTATTCAGATAAAATGCCAGAAGTATTAGAAGAAATGAAACAAAAGGGCATAATGAAAGAGTCAGAAGGTGCTTTAATTGTAGATTTAGAAGAATACGATATGCCACCTGCTCTTATCATGAAAAAAGATGGATCAACTTTATATACAACTAGGGATATAACAGCAGCTCTTTATAGAAAAGAGCATTATGATTTTTATAAAAACATATATGTAGTTGCTTCACAACAAAATCTTCATTTCAAAGCATGGATGAAGATAGTTGAGCTTATGGGTTATGATTGGGCCAAAGATTGTATTCATGTACCTTTTGGGATGGTAAGCCTTGAAGAGGGTACACTATCCACAAGAAAAGGAAGAGTTGTATTTTTAGAAGATGTATTAAATAAAGCAATTGCAAGCACTAGAAAGATAATTGAAGAAAGAAATCCAAGTCTCGAGGATAAAGAAACTGTTGCTAAGCAGATTGGTATAGGAGCTATTATATTTCAAGAGCTATTTAACCAGAGGATTAAAGACTATACTTTTAATTGGGAAAAAACTTTAAGCTTTGAAGGTGAAACTGGTCCGTATGTTCAGTATACGCATGCAAGAGCAAATTCTCTTTTAGAAAAAGGTGGATTTAAAGAAACTAATGAAGTCTTATATAGTGAATTATGTGGAGAAGAGGAAATCAATATAATTAGAATGATTTATGATTTTCCTAATATTGTAATTAGCTCAATGGAGAAAAATGAACCATTTTTTATAACAAGACAAATAGTAGAGATAGCAAAAGCATTTAATACATTCTATAATAGTAAACAGATAATAGTTGAAGATGAAAATATTAAAAATGCGAGATTATCATTGGTATATGTAACTAAGAATGTTTTAAAAGTAGGGCTTTCATTACTAGGGGTAGAGGCACCGAACAAAATGTAACAAGAAAAAAGGCCTTATCTTTATGATAAGGTCTCTTCTTTTAGGAAAGTTAAAAATTCATCTGTTGTTAATTCTGCCAGTGAAGATAGCTCTTCTAATATATTATCTCTAAGTAAAAGAAATTCTTTTATATTAGATTGTTTACCAGTATATTCTAAAGCTTCTATGATAAGTAGCATATCATCTTTTGACATTTCTTGGATGGATATTTTATCAAAATCAAAATGTTTCATTTGTAGTCCCCTTTCTTATGTTCTAAGAATTATTCTATATCCTTTTATAGAGATATTCAATAGAGATTTAAGAAATACTATTGGTCTTTAATGATTTTTAAGATAAAATGAGTATGTTAAAAGAATTAAGAAAGGAAAATTTTAATGAATGCAATTCTTAGTACACTTAATTCAAAATATATACATTCAAATCTTGCAATTCTGTATTTAAAAGAATATGTAAGAGATATTCTAGATGTTGAATTAGTTGAGTTTACCATTAATCAGAATCTAGATGAAATAACTGGAGAGTTATTTAAAATGGATCCAGATATAATCGGATTTTCGACATATATTTGGAATGTTAATGAAATTCTAGAAATAACAGAGAGACTTAAAATAGTCAATCCAGATATAAAAATTCTATTAGGAGGCCCAGAAGTCTCATATGACAGTTATGAGCTATTATTAAACAATCCGCAAATTGATTATGTGATAGTTGGAGAAGGTGAAGAGACTTATAGAGAATTGATTGAAGAGAGACCTTTAGAGGAAATTAAAGGATTAGTCTATAGAAAAGGAGAAAAAATAAGACTCAATATGCCCAGACCTTTAATAAAAGATATAAATATAATCCCATCTCCATATAAAAACATGGGAGATGAATTTCAGAATAAGATTGTATATTATGAAACTTCCAGAGGGTGCCCATTTAATTGTAAATTCTGCCTATCTTCTACTACAAGAGGAGTTAGGTATATGGATTTAGAGCGAGTTAAACAGGATATAGACAACTTAATTTGTGCGGGTGTAAAGCAAGTGAAGTTTGTCGATAGAACTTTTAATGCAAATAAAAAGTTTTCTAAATCCGTAATGGAATATATTATTAGCAAGGATCCAAAAGGGATCAATTTTCATCTTGAAGTTACAGCACATTTAATAGATGATGAACAATTAGAATTTCTAAAAGGGATAAAAGAAGGATTATTTCAATTTGAGATAGGAGTTCAATCAACAAATCCAGAGACAATCGAAGCAATTGGAAGGACTACAAATATTGAACATTTAAAAGAAGTGAGTAGTACTATAAAGTCATTTAAGAATATTCATCAGCACTTAGACTTAATAGCAGGATTACCGTATGAAGATTATAAAAGCTTTTTAAGATCATTTAATAGTATTTATGAAATTAGGCCAGAAAAAATACAATTAGGATTTTTAAAGCTACTTAAAGGTTCTGAAATAAGACAGATTGCAGAAAAATATGGGTATAAATATTTAGATAAACCTCCTTATGAAGTTTTAGAAAATTTTTACATTAGTTATACTGAACTTTTAAAACTTAAAGATATTGAGAGTATCGTAGAAAAGTACTACAATGAAGCTTATTTTGAAAATAGCCTGGACTTTATAATTCAGCAATACTTCCAAAATGCATTTGCTTTCTATGAAGATTTTGCAGAGTATTGGGATAAAAATGAATTGTTTAAAGTTTCGCACAAGAAAAACACTTTATATACAATTTTAAAAGATTACTTTTTATATAAAGAATTGCCAAACCTTGAATTGTTTTTAGACATTCTAAGATTTGATTATTTAAGCAATAATGATAATAGGGGAATTCCAAAAGAAATCGAATTTAATAAGAAAATAGATAATAAAGATTTACACAAATTATTGAAAGATGAAACCATGTTAAATGATATTTTAGAGAGCGAAAAAGAGACAGCTACCAAAAGGTTGCTTTTAAAAACTAGCATATCCTATTTTTCTTATGATATTATTGAAGCGATAAAAAGTGGTTTTAAAAGCATAAAAAAAAGTGAGAGTATTGTTTTATTTTATTATAAAAATGGTGTTATAAATAGGTCTAAAGCCTATGATGTAACTGATTATCTAAGGAGGACTAATAATATTTATGATAAATGATTTTGTATTAGTAAATAGAGAAGTCGTTTTAAAGACAAAAAATACTATTATTAATAATTGGCAAATTTTATTGATTGGTTTTGTATATACTGTAATTGGGATTTTAGCATATGTTCTTATGGGAATACTTTTAAGTGGACCAATAGGAATACTCGGAGGGATTGTTACAGCAATAGTTGAGAGCGCAATAATTTCAAGCTATCTTTTTGTTTTACAAAATGTTTTAAGCTATGGAAGATTTAGGATTAGAGATATTAAAAATGGTTTCACTTATTATCTATGGAAGATATATGGAGTTATTTTTTTAATATTCATATTTAATTTGATTTTAAGTTTTCTATCAAATATAATTGGTTCTGGGATTATCTGGCTTAGGTTAGTTATTTATATAGGTGCATTGATTTTTTTAAACCCATTACCAGAAACAATTTATTTGAAATCACTAGATTCTTGGGAAAGCGTACAATATAGCTTAGAGTTCATAAAAGAAAATTGGTTTAACTGGTTAATTCCAAACTTTGTATTTGCGGTATTGTTACTGAGCTTATCATTTGAATCATTTGGATTAAATATGTTTTTGTTCCAAATGAGAGGTGGAGTATTAAATTATTCTTTAACAGCTATTTTAATATCTGTAATTATGATATATAGGGGACATCTTTACAAAATTTTAATGGGTTCGACGGCAAGAAAAAGACAATTTATGAGAAAATTTTAGGAGAAAAATATGGGAATAGATGAAAAATACTTTAATGAAAAAGTTGCAAATATTAGTTTCGTACAATTAAAAGAAGATGCAGATATCATATTAAACGATTATGTGATAGATTCGTCGCTACCATTACCAGTAATAACAGATAAATTACTAAGAGAATTGAGTGGCATAGAGGCTAAAAATGAAATCACCCTAGAAAGGATTATAGAAGGGATAATCTATTTGTTAGGTGCAGATGTAGCGTTTATTCATGCTGATGAGTATATAAAAATATTAAAGGCTTATAATAAAGATATAGATAAAGTGATATTTACAAGAGCTATAAACGCATTAGAAAAAGATGATTTAGAAAAAAGTGGTCTGTATTTTAGAGCTTATAATACTCTTTTCGGTTCTGTAGAAGGGTCGTTTTATTATGCAATGGTTCTTGAAGCTCTAAGTAAAGATAAGTTTTTTAAAGAAAAACTAGATGAAGGAAATAGTTTTTTGGAAGAATCTACAAAGATACTAGAGGAAATATTAAATAATAACCCTAAATTCTATCCATCATATTATAAGTTGGGTTTTCATTATAAATTTTACGAGCAATTTGTTAAGGCAAAGCTAACTTGGGAAAAAGTGCTATTATTTGATACTGATCCATTAAGAAAAGATGAAGTAAGAATAGAACTAGAAAATATAGAATACGATTATAGCATGGAATTGGTAGAACTATATTTATCAAACTTAAACTACTCAAAAGCAATCGAAATACTATCAAATCTGATTCCTAAATTTAAAAAGGATTGGAATATTAATTACCTTTTAGGAATGGCTTATAGGGGATTTGGTGATAATCAAGTAGCAATAGAATATTTTGAATCTGCTTTAGATTTAAATCCGCAAAATGTAGACATCTATAATGAGTTAGGTATATCGTATTTTAATGGAGATGATATTTTAGGTGCCATAGAAGTTTTTTCGAAGGGATTAGAATATGATAATGAAGACTATAGAATGTATTTTAATAGAGGACTGGGTTATTTGAATATAGGTCAGATAGATAAGGGCTATGAAGATATTTCAAAAGCGAATATTATAAACCCCGAAGATGAGAATATAAGAAATCAACTAGAAATATTAAAAAACAATTTCAATGATTACAATTGAGATAAGACAAGGAGGAAAATATGATAAAATGTTTAGAAGACTTATTAAAAAACAAAGCTAAGAAGATGAGATTAGTAGTAGTAGCTAGTCAAGATGAGGATGTAATAGAAGCAGTTGTTGAAAGTGCAAATCTAGGGATAACAGAACCAATACTAATTGGTGATAAAGAACTCACTTTGAAAATTGCAGAAAAGTTAGGTTTGAATATTTGTGAGTACGAGTTTATTAATGAACCTGACCTTATACTAGCTGCAGAATTAGGAGTAAGAATGGTAAGCGAAGGGAAAGCAGACTTTATTATGAAGGGTCTAGTAGATACTTCTATTTTAATGAAAGCTGTGTTAAATAAGGACTGGGGTCTTAGAACAGAAAGCCTTATAAGTCATGTTATGGTTTATCAAGTTTCGAGTTATCATAAGCTTTTATACTTAACAGATGGAGGGATGAACTTAGCTCCGAACTATGATGAAAAAATAAAAATACTTGAGAATGCAGTTTTAGTTGCTGAAGCTCTTGGAAACGAAGAAGTAAAAGTAGCGGTACTTGCAGCGAAGGAGAAAGTAAATCCAAAAATGATAGCTACGGTAGACGCAGATAAATTAAAAACATATTCAAGTGAAGGTGGATTTGGGGAAAATGTAATAGTAGAAGGTCCTCTTGCATTAGACTTAGCACTTTCTAAAGAAGCAGCTAATAAGAAAGGAATTAACAATTTAGTAGTTGGCGATGCAGATATTTTATTAGTACCTAATATAGAGATGGGAAATGGAATAGGGAAAGCAATAACATATTTAGCAGGAGGAATTGGGGCAGGTGTAATAATGGGAGCAAAGGTACCAGTTGTTTTAGTATCAAGAGCTGATGATAAAGAAACAAAACTATATTCAATAGCATTAGGGAATATGGTTTCAAAATATTTAAGCGAGAAGAACTGATATCAATATCTATAGAAATATTATGCTGTTTTTTGAGTTATTTTTATAAAGATTTTTTTTAAAAGTCGTTGACTTTAAGCTTAAAAGATGGTAATATTTAAAAAGTCGACACAACAAGTTATTTTAAAAACTTTAAGAAAATTTTAAAAAAAGTTTTTAAAAAAGTGTTGACTCGAAAGTAGTATAGATGTTATACTAAATAAGTTGCCTCAGAAGAGGCGGCACTGAACAATGATAATTAAATAGTGTGAGAACTTTGAATAAAAACCAAAGAAGTAAAGAAACAAAATGAAGTCAGCAAATAAAGAGCTATTATCAGACACTTTTAAATGAGAGTTTGATCCTGG
>Ga0265295_1004307_pt1 | contig 19320 bp, 30 predicted proteins | sample Munlansysbiofilm_FD_192503 | JGI IMG/M metagenome (GOLD analysis project Ga0265295, IMG submission 192503) | Leachate microbial communities from a municipal landfill in Southern Ontario, Canada - Methane capture system biofilm | ecosystem: Engineered > Solid waste > Landfill > Unclassified ... | reverse complement strand
ACCAACCGTCTCTTTGATATCCCCCCATGAATTGGCATTCTGCATGCGCAGATCAGCCAGGGCCTCTGCCGTACCACCATAGTCTTCGCCAAGCTTCTCGACCAGATAGGATACTCCCTCGGTCTTGAGCCGGGTATCATCAAGCTCGATGCCATAACGACCAAGCATCTGAGTATGACCATTAAGAGCCCGACCCATGAGATCGAAGGCACTCTCCACACTCATCCCGGTGGCTTTATTGGCTTCGGTAAAGTCCAAGAGTACCGGCACCAGAGCTTTGATATCGTCCTTACTCAGTTTGAAAGTCTGGGACATCTTTGCCATCAAAGGCAGCAGCTGTTCATCTCCATAGTTGGTAACTGACTGCATGGCAGAGGCAAAATTCGCCATCTCCGCATTCGCATCACCAAAGGCAATGGTGGTCAGGGTCATGGCCTGTTTTTGCACCAGCGCGGCATCCAACAGGTTATTGAAGCCCTGAGTGAGCTTCCCAATAGCCTGGACCACGCCATCGATGGCTATTTTGACGTCTCTGATGGTCCCCAGGGCCTGTTCTGCGCTGATTTTAACGACCTTGGGCTCCTCTACAGTGTTCTTCAGGTTGTCCGCTTCCTGGCCTACCGTGCGCAATTGCCCGGTGGCGTCATCGGTCTGGAGGATCAGCCTAAAGCTCAGCTCTGCCATCTTATTTCCCTTCTTTTATGTTGATACACAGCCGTTCATAGAGTTCTGGGAGGCTCAGACTCTCAAAGTCCAGGGCTGTGTATCCTATAGTTCTCATCGTTACTTCGAATTTGGCGAGGTTTGTTTCTTTTTTGTCGGAGTCTTTAATCCGATACTTGCGAGCCAACTGGCGTATTTCTCTTTGTTGCTCGCGATATATGCGAAAAAAGCGGAGATGTACTCCAGCCCCTCGAGGGCGTCCATCTTATCAGGGTCCCTCCCGCTCAGGATGGCAATGAGTTCTTTATCCACTTCAGAGCGCGAGATCATTTCCAGCAGGTCCAGCTCGGACACTTTTGCCATTTTGCCGGCCAAGAGATCGGCCAGCTTGGCCTTTATGGTATCGTTACTGATGGCCAGAGCCAGGATTTGGCGGAGTTGATTGTAGCTTAGCTTTGTTTGCATTTATCCCGCCGGTACCGGGGCATACGCAGGAATGTGTAATGGATAGATCAGGCCTTCGGTGCTGCCCTGGATCTCGGTGCTAATCACCACAGTCCAAAGACCATCAGCCTCACCGGACCATTCGGTCACCCAAGAGAGGCCATTTATTATCACAATATCGAGATCGTCGACTTCGGGAATCGTGCTCATAACATCCTTATTTGCCAGGATCATGGTCATCGGCTGGCCCTGGAAAAGGGTGGACTCCAGATAGTTCTTTTGAGCCTCGCTGAGGCCACAGACGGCAAGCTCTACGGAGCTGCTACGGCGGCCGGGGATGAGGAAATTACGGGTTTTCAGCTTTTCTATTTTCGAATCCGTTTTGCCAGGCTTTTCGGCAAGTTCGCCAAAGGGATAGAAAACTTGGCCGCTCTCACTAAACAACTTTTTAAACCTCTCCGGATCACTGAAGTAAGTTTCGTAGGAACTATCTGCTTTCCCCGCAGCATAGTAAAGCAAGCTGCCAGGCAGGACCTGCTCCAGCGCGGCGAAGTTGAGCTCTTCTTTGGTTATTAAAGAGTCATCTGGTAAAATAAGTGGCATTTTTAAGCTCCTTTGTTAAAATGTAGGGGCTTTCGGCTGAAAGCCCCCGTTGATGGTTAAGTAAATCACGCTAAACCCTTTAGCGCCACGATGCGATTTGTGGTATTACCCGCGAATTCGGTGGAGATGATGAGAGTCCAGAGGCCGTCGGCCTCGCCACTCCATTCCACCACCCAGCGCATACCGTTGAAGATGGTGGCGCGGTCGCGCTCCTTGGATACGGCTACGATGGTTACTTCTGCGCCACTGAAGGCGGAACTTTCGAAATAGCTCTTTTGCTTTTCGGAAAGGCCGTTCAGTGAAAGCTCAATGCTGTTGCTGCGCTTCCCCGGAATCAGGTAGTTGCGCGTCTTCAGCTTTTCCACTTTGCTGTCGGTTTTGCCAGGCTTTTCGGCGAGCTCACCGATCTGCTTCAGATAGGTGGAGAGCTCCGTTTCCATGGCTGACTTTGTGGCATATTTCGTGCCGATCTCGGCACTGGTGTAGGAGCCCAGGCCGAAGAACACTTCATCGGCGATGAAGGTATCGGACAGGGCCGCAAACAGCAGATCCGCGGCGGTGGTTCCGGAGGCGAAGGTGGGGGCAGTGAGTCCTGGCATTAGAATACCGCCTTGGCGAGTTTGCCGGCTGCGCTAAACAGCCATTTGCGGTTGCGATAGACGAATTCCACCGCCCCGCCAATGGTGCCGAAGGTCTTCAGCACCAGGCCTTTTTTCTTCTTCTTCCCGGACAAGGCGGTGGTCACTTTTGCCACAGCCATCTGCTTCTTGACGTCGTTGTCCAGCCCCCTGGTTTCAGCCCCATTGGCAATGTCCTGAATGATGTCCAGGATCTGCGTGAGGGCAGAGGCAATCTGCGCTTTGTCGGCGCTCTTTTTCCAGATCAGGCTGATGATCCACACTATCACGAGCGAGAGCATGCTGACCATGATCTGTTGGTTGTTCAATATAAAGTCCATCTTTCCCTCCTACATCTTATAGAATATTAGGTTAAGATGTGCTACGGTAGCGGAAGCCGCTCGTTTTACCCATATATAAGGCGTCTTGTAGGTTGGTAGTATAAACGGAGTTCCTGGCACAATCCACGCATAAGGCTTGGCGGTATCGTAATATAAGCTGTCTGGGGATATGACCACTGCCCCGGAATCCGCCAGACACCAGACTTCCATGCACCTGGCCGGAAGCGTGACCTTGTGCCACAGGGTGTCGGCTGCAGGGCTGTAGCGCAAGCACTCGAAGCTTTTGTGAAACTGCATCTCCTTTTTGCGGGAATCCACTGGCAAGGTCTGGGCACTGAGCCCGGCCACCAGGGATACAATCAGGATCAAGCTCATGATCATCAGGATAAAGGTTTTGTTTCTCATCTTTGCCTCCTTTAGGCGATTACGAAGACTTTCACGAAGCCATCGACGTAGGTGATGCCGGGACGCACGCGGATGTACCAGTGGTACTTCCAGTCGCTACCATGATGCTCTACTTTGAGCTCGGCATCGGTGCGGTAGCCCAGGATGATGAACTTGGGCAATCCGGCGATTATGTAGTTATCGGGCATCAGACGAGGCTTCACGGGGATACCCGCAAAAGAGACGTTGCCGCCCTCGAGCAGGAACCGGTCGCCAGCGCCGGTCAGGCGTTTGGCAATCTCGCTTCTGAGGCGCACCAGGTCTTTGTGGGAAACGTAGAACTTGAAGCTCTCCTGATCTTCCAGCATGCCCTCATCGAAAGTCAAAAGCGCGGCTTCGAACTTCTCGTCCCAGTCCACGTTGGTTTCGGCATCGATGGTGGTCACAGCGGAGGCGGTGGTGGCGAGCTTGATAATCCCTTCCAATGCTGCCAGCGCAGGGGTTGCAGAGTCTCTGTCTCCACGGAAGAGCAGCTTGCGGATGGCCTTTTCGGCCTTCTTGGCAATGTGATTTTCCACGTAGGCACCGAAGGCCTCTTCGCCATATTTGTCCTTATAGAACTCGACTGTGTCGCGTCCCAGGGTGAATTCTGCGTTCAGGATGCCAGGGCTTACGGTGAGATCGCGGGTGGCAATATCCTGCGCAGCTCCAGCTTCGTCGAGGGAATTCGTAAACACCAAATCCTGGACTATGCCGATGTCTATTTTATGGTCCTTCAGCAGAGGCACCACAGTGATGTCGCTCAGCGTGTCACCGGGTTGACTGCCAATCACCTCATCGATGAAGAGGCTGGTGGTATTGGGGGTGAGGATGTTCATGGCCTTTCCGGAGTCCACGTCGGCAATGCCTTTGTAGAGTTCGCGGTGGCTGGCTTTTACCAGAATCTTCTGGCTTCCGATCATGACCTCACGATCGATGTTTTGTTCCCCGGGCTCTCCCTTCAGGCTCTTACTGATAGCCTTGGTGATGCTCATAGAAAGCTCCTTAATTTCGTTTGTGAATGCTTTGATGAGCTCGGTGGTGGCGGTGCTGCCGTCTTCCTTTTCGAGCTCGTTGATTCTGCCCTGGATCGTGTCCAGTACCTTGGTGGTTTCTGCGGCAGGGGTACTGCCAATGGCCTTGCGGATCGACTCAAGCTGACTCTTCAGCTCTGCCACGAGGGCGGCATTGCCACTCTCTGCGACATCTTCGGCAAAGCCGGCAATGCTCACGCCGTTGAACTGGCCCTTCATCACCTTCTGCCAGAGCTCGCTATTGAGGTTCTCACACTTCAGCACGGTGACCCAGGCTCCCACCTTGGTCTCAGGGAAGTGCTCTTTATCCTCAGCCTTGAGGATATAGGATTCTGCGATTACAAACTCCGGGACGGGATGGTTGTTGTGGTTCACGTCGTTCTTACCCACCAGGCCCTTCTTGGCAAAGTGATAAGCGGCTTTCTTCACCTCTTCGGCGCTGTAGGTATCTCCCTGTGAGTCGACCACACCGGGCTCCATCACGGTTACATAGAGCAAGCCTTCGCTGCCCACGGTCTCGGCCTTGAACTTGGCGGTGGCGCCAAAGCTGGCCAATTTGCCATTGGCGCTTTTGATGATTGCGCCTTTCATGTTGGCGGGCTTCACGTCGTCGAACAAAAGACTGATTAGATCCACGTCCACATTACGCAGCTCCGCCTTCACAATCCGGCGCCTTCCTTTTTTGAATAGTCCCATAAGACTCTCCTTTAGCTATTGCGGAGACTGCCAAACAGCCTCTCATCTTCGGTTTTCAGGATCTCGGTCAGGTTGCCGAACGCAAAATCGTCCGGACTCACATTCCAGCCAAATTCCCAGTTAAATTCTATTGCAAGCGTCATGGCGAGGCGCTTCTGCAGCGGCTTCACCACGAAGTTGTAAAACATTGTCATGTCAGACTTGCTGTCCCCTCCGAGCTGTCCGGGGATGAGCTGGCTCACTATCCGGGCCGGAACCCGGTGGTAGGCCAATATCCCCTCGCGGAGGTCTTTCTTCAGGCTGAGGAATCCACCTTCGCGATCTTGCTGACGCAGTGGCTCCAGGCGGATTTTTACGTCCCGGCTTTCGCTCTCGATCAGCACGGTGGAGTGGCTGCGTTCGTTGCCCTTCACTTCCCGCAGAGCCCGCTCGATCTCGGAGTAGGCATCGCTCATTACTTCGTTGCCACCCTCGTCGGTGATGGTGCCATCGCGCAGGGTACCACCCTCCACGATCATGAAATAATCTATCATCAGGCCGTTCTTGAAGTTGTTGTAATCAAAGGTCTTGATCTCGCCCAGAATCTCGATATTGATGGCGATAGGCAGGCAGGCCAAGCCCCAGGCATTGCTGCGGTGGGTGCTTTTTTTCATGTGGATGATGTCGGCATAGGGATAGTCTTGCCGCTTGTTGCTTTTCACCTGGATATAGTCCGGCTGGGAAAAGCCAAAGTCGTTGTATTTCTCCACGATCTGGACTTCGCCGGCCAGCATGCGCTCCAGCCCTACCCATTGTCCCTGGGCATTGCGCATCTTGATGAGGAAGCCATTTCCACAGGCCAGGTAAAACTTCATCATTTCGCTGATGACGGTGGTCTGGTCTTCACAGGCTGGAAATTCCGCTACCTCCATCCAGGCGTTCACCTTGGGGTTTTTGCACTCATAGGTCATTACCGTAGCCATGGTCAGCGCATCGATGCAGCCGGAGTGGTATTCGTCCAGATCCAGCATGTTGAGCAGCTTCGCCATACTGAAGGGCGCGGAGATAATCCGCTTCTGCTCCTGGGCTTTACTCACCAGGCGCTTGCCGGTCACGGGGATATTCGCCAGGTCTATCGGCTCTGTGGCGTAGTGCTTCGTCAGCAGCTCTCCGGCATTGCTAATGGCCACGTTACTATTGCCTATGCGTGAGATCCTCACGACCCCGCCCCTGTGCCGGCCTTCAGCAGTTCGATCCTGGCTATGCGCACCAGCCGGGCGCCATCTATCCGGGAAGTGTAATACTCCACCTTGGGTAGATCGCGGTTCATGCCGGCTATATAGTGGGTCCTAAAGTTTTCTTTCAATGTGTAGAGTGCCTGGTCAGGGTCATCTGCCTTTTGGGCGTTCACCACCAGGAACACAGTCCAGGCGATGTCCGTATCCACAAAGCGCCGGGAGGTGCCGTTCTTGCCGGTTTCACCATCCAGGATTACTATTGCTGCAGGCAGCTCCTTGGGGATATCGTCCTTGTTGAAAAGGACTGTTTTTGCTCCTGCAGAGATCAAAGCTTGTTTGATTGCTTCGCGTTCGTAGCTGAACTTTTCGCTGTTGGTCACAATGACACCTCTATGCTGCTCAATTGCTGATATATCCACTGTTCACGGTTCTTGATGATCTCTTCATAGACGTTGCGGGCAGCTATGCCCTCACGCTTGATTTTGCCCTGGATGGCGTAGGCCATCTGTTCGATGGTCAGCATCTTGCCGGTCTTCTTGTCTGTCCAATTCAGGTTCTTGCGCTCTACCCAGACCTTGAGCGGGGCGATGGGGGTCCAGCTTGGGACCTTGCCACCCAGCACAAAAGGCTCGTGCTTCACGTTGGAGCCGACTCTGAGAGTAATGCCGTCGCTCTGGAGCTGTACCAGGTAGCCGGCATTACTATAAAAGTCGCCTTTGTCATAGATCTTCTGGGCCATGATCTCTTTGCGGGCATCCGCATCTATCACGCTTCCGATCAGGTGCATCTTGCCCTCCAGGGCGTTAATGATCGCCCTGTAGATCTCGGCCATCAGTTCTTGGGTCATATCACGCCAGCCCGTATCAGCCGCGGAGGCCGGGGATTGAGGTCATCCAAAAGAGCCAATCCAGCGGGGCTGAGATATCCGTCCAGGACCCTTAGTGCACGCATCTGCAGACTGGCCTTGAAGGCTTCGATCTCGATGCCGGTGAGCAGCTCCGTGGCGCTCTGGTCTATGCCCACGGTCTTTACTATGCCTTCGCCCACAGTCTTCAGGTTGATGAATTCGGCGGTACTGTGCAGCAATAGAAAGCAGTAGGCAAAGCGGAACTTCGTCTGCAGATTGCTGTAGGGCACTGGCGCGGGAGTCGGCTCTGGGACATTGCCCTCAGCATCAGGAGTCCCGGGCTCTGCCTCTTCCATCTCGATGTCTGCGGTAGCGTCTGTATATGACTCAGAGGTGGTCAGCTTCTTCAGCTCCTCGAGCACCAGGGTGCTGTGCAGTTCGAAGATGGCGTTATCACTCATATCAGACGGCAGATTCAGCGTCTTCAGAGCATCACTGACGGAGACTGGAATCGCTTTAACCACGCAGACCAAAGCCCCAGGCTATCGCCCAATAGAAAAATGTGAAGGCCAGCATGCCACAAAACCAGGCTATCCAGGGGAAGATCCAGTTATAGGTTCTCCACCGGTATCTGCGCTGGTCTTTGCCGTTTCTATAGTGCTGCCAGCCAGACAGCCCCAGCAGGCCCACGATGTACAGCGGCCAGGCCAGGATGCTGATGAATAAAGAGAAAAGCCCCAGTCCGCCCGCTACGGCGTCGAGGATAGTCCATTTCAGGATGCGTGTGAGTTGTCTTGATTCTTTCATGTCATCTCCCGATAATTATGATGAGCCAATAGCCCAGGGAAAAAGCGGCATATCCTGCCAGCCAGTCCACTGTGCTATCCAGCCAGTTATATTGTTTGCGGAACCTCTTCATTTCGGCTTTGTAGGCCAGCTTGTAGGCAGCCTTCCACCGTTCATCTTTGGGCTCCAACATCTCGAGGTGTTGCCGGTCTGCGCTCTTTTCCCACCAGGCTTTCTTAGCCCGTTGATACTGGGCATTTTCCCAGCCCCAGAGTGCCATTGCCACGGCCATTGCAATGAACACGGCCAGAACTGGCACGCATAGCGCAACCAGGCCGAGATAGCCTATCAGCGCTCCGTATTTTGCATGCTTGTCGGTATTCGATAAAATCACTTTCATTCTTCACCTCGCTTTGATATGCCAAGCTTTGCCGCCCGCCGCTCAAGGTCAAATCCGCTTGCCCACTCCTGCCACAGTTTCATATCACTATCTCAGTCTGAGTCCGGCATTTCCAATGAAAAGGAGGGAAGGGAGTATGTGCGCCACTCACGCCGGTGGGATTGCCCTTGTCGTCATATTCTACCTGGCTTTCCTTTACCCAGGGGGCCAGGGCTTTTATGCGGTCCCGGCTCTCTTCCAGACCCTCGGCATTGACATCGATGTCCATGAGGTTATCACGGACTTCCAGTGCCACATCCAGAGGGTAAAGCTTGTTTTCGCTCACCAGGGCCCAACAGATCTCACTGGTGCGCTCATCCATGGGATTCACCAGCCGGTAGTACTGGGCTCCGGCCTTTTCATATCCGGAGAGGCGCCCCATTTCGCGCACCCTCAGAGCGGTGTGCTCGGCCAAACCCTGCCAGTAATGCTGGCCCTTGTCGCCGAGGTCGTTAAACTTTCCTTTCAGGGCATCAGCGAGCTCTTGCTTGGTGTGTCCCTGCTCGATGGCCTGGGTGAGAGTGTTTCTAAAATCATCAGAGATATCCGCGCCATAGTGCTGGCCTATCCAAAAGAGGTTCTGGCTCTGGAGCTGGCTGGCCAATTGCTGGTCCTGCACGCCCCACAGGCCAATGCTGATTTTGGCTTTCGCCTGAGTCCTCACGTCCTGGATGCCGAGGCGCAAGCTCCGCTCCACGTAAGCCTTCGTTTCGGCCCCTACCGCCATCATAAAGTCATTGCCCAGGTTCTGGTCGATGATATCCATCAGGGCATTCACATTGCGAGTTTCCAGGCGTTCATCTTTCGGCATATCGCTCAGCATCTGGATGGCCATATAGGCAGCCTCACGCAGTTCACGCTTCCAGGCATTATTCAGCACCCGGTAATATTCCAGCATCATGCGGTCAAAGGAGTTCATCGTCTCACCACTTCAGCTTCCGCACCCTTACCCGGTTGCGGCCAATGTTATATTCGTTGAAACGTTCCAGACAGCCAGCCAGGGCGTCACAGCCATCGATGTAGCCATCAGGATAGGTGAGGAACTGGCTGATGAGGGTAGGCGTATCCTGCCCCTCCGGAAAGAGCACTCCGGCGGTTTCAATGATCGTCTCGGTGCGCTCGATGCGCAGGTTCTTGTTTTCCCGGTTGTCTATTTTCTTGATCCTGTGGCTCATGGGAGGCAGCCCGTTATCTGCAGCCCAGCGATCGAAATCAGCCAGGATGCGCGCCTGCCCAAAGGTAGTCTCACAAGCTGCCCTGGCCTTCACCTTGTATAGCCGGTCCAGCTCTTGGTAGGCATCATAATAATATCTAAAAAACTTCGTATTGGAGGTCTGCCTGATCCACACGTGCATCACGTAGAACCTGGTGCCGTCATAGCCTATTGAGATCACGGCCTTGTAGCAGCCCTTCTCTCCCCAGGCGGGGTCTGCATACAGCCACACGCGCTTGATCTTGGGCGGCTCCGGAAGGCTGCGGTACTTCGTAAACCACTGGTTCTTGAAGATGTTTCCTTCGATTACAGGCTTCCCCAGCATCTCCCTCTGGTATCCTGTATTGCCGAATTTCAGCCGCAAGCTGGGCAGGGATTTAGTCGGGTACTGCTCTTCCCAGATCGATCTGCCCTTCTTATTTTCCAATGAGAAGCGCAGGATGGCTCTGTGTTGCGTTTTTAATACAGTTTGGTGTTCCAGGTTGAGGTCGGGTTTATCTGCCTTCAGATCGTCTTTAATGAGCTCCTGAAATTGGCAGATGGCATAATTCGGGTGCACCAGGTTCCCCAGCCAGATCACCCGGCCCGGCTCCGCTGGATCCAGCGCGCCGGCCAGCTCCTGGGTAATCTTCTCCATCTTGCGCCGGCCTATGGTCTGGTTGCCCATGTTCTCTTCTTTGTCGATGTCGTCACAGACGATCAGCCCCGGACGCTTCGCAGTCTTGGGGTTGATGGTTCCGCGGTGGCTCTGCTTGATGGATCTGGCCCGGATCCTGGTTTTGTTCTTCAGGTAAAAGTCCAGGTCGTTGGTATCCATCGGGGTCAGTTCCGGAAAGTCCAATGTGAGGCGTTTATTATTCACGAGTTCATGCAGGGTGAAGGCTGTGCGCTCCTGGGCCAGGTCACTATCGGCCGCCGTGTGGATCACATAGCGCTCACCCTTGATTATCCTCCAGATCGGATAGACCACACCCATGAGTACCGTTTTGCCGAGCCCACGAAAGCCCGTAATGGCGATGATGCCGACAGTCTTTTCCGTCTCATCGAACATGGTCTGGTGCGCTGGGCAAAAGGGTAAGCCAAAGATATGGGGAAAGTAGGTCATACTGAAAAAACTGAAAGCCTCCCAGCCCTCGCCGGTAGCCCTGGCCACACGCTCTTCACGCGCCCTGGGACTGTCCTGGCTAAAGGGCCGGACATGTGGCGTCTTGGCCGCAATCTCTTGGAGGGCTTTGTTTTGGCGCTGGATGAATTTAGTCAAGGGTTGCCTCGTTCATTATCGTATCCACCCTATCTTCCTCCCCGGTTTTAGCCAATTCTGCTAAAACAATAGATACCATCTCATCGTCTGTGGCATCGGCCTCCGCCTCGGCATAATCGAACTCTACAGACACATTCCCTTCATTGTCTGTGACTTCGTGGGCATCCCAGGTCACATATCTGAAACCTGAATAAGTGAAGCCCTTGATGGGTGTTGTGCATCCTGATCCTTTCACTGTATCCTCACTTAAATCTGTAATACTTATTGATTTTAATAATTTCAGCCACAAAGGGCAGATGACAGCTATACTTCTCTATCTGATCCATTAGGACACAGCTACCCGTAAATATCACATGTTTTTCGCCATCTATAATGACCTCCAGGGTAAGGCATTTCTCGCTGCCGCCACTGGAATATTTTGTCTTTCCAATTCGATATCCAGACACGACAAGCTCTTGGTTCAGAATGCTATCAATAGAAATCTTGTTTCCCTCAAGTGCTTGAGGTTCCTCAGCGAAATCGCCGAAGCGCTTCAGATTACCATTTTGCGAATTGGGTTCTTGCACTTCAACTCCTCGCTTGCTTCTATCATCTTGTCCTTTATGCCGTCAGTGATGTGCCGGCGCCTCAAATTCAACGTATTAGCATGGCACATCCACCCGTAATAGCTCACAAAACTGCTGAGCACTGCTTGTGCGCCCATGTTGCCCTTTAGGATCTCGCGCATCCTTCTTTTGAACCTTATGGCAATGGATTTTCTCAGCAATGTATAGCCAGGATAAAACCTGTATCCAAGAAAATCAATCCCGCGGTCAGCTATCGGGAATACCTGCCAATTATCTTTTACCTCGAGTTTCAGCTCTTCTTTGAGATATTTCTCTACATCCTTATGTAGTATGTGCAGACTGGGCTTGTCGGAAGCCAGGATCACCAGATCATCGGAATATCGGAAGTAGTGCTTAATCCCCTTTTCTTCTTTCAGCCAGTGATCGAAGCCGCTCAGATATAGATTGGCTAAGTGCTGAGAGAGATAGTTCCCAATCGGCACCCCGCTGTCTGTGCTTTCGATTATTCCATCCAATAGGCTCAGGGTTCGCGGGCACTTGATCAGCCGCCTTACTCTGCCTTCTAATATTTTGTGATCGATGCTCGGATAAAACTTCCGAATATCCATTTTCAAACAATACTTTATCTCTGGATTAAGTCTCAGTATACCCTGGATTTTCTTCGCACACTTATGGATGCCCCTGCCTGGAACGCAAGCATAGGTATCCGCAATCAGGTTGTTAACCAGGATTGGCAGGATCACCTGGAGGATGGCATGATGCACGATGCGATCAGGGTAATAGGGCAACTTATATATCTCTCTGAGCTTGGTGCCGCATTTGCGCTCGAATATCTCGTATTTCGATGTTTCATAGCTGCCATCAGAGAGTATCGTATGCAGCTCCGTAATCCTATCATTCAGAGTGCGATCCACGTACTGCACCTCTTTATACCAGGTCTTTCCTTTCCGTGCGCTCTGGTGCGCAAGATACAGATTGTCTATGTCCACTATTTTGTCGAAAAGATTACCGTATCGCTTCATCTGCTTATTTCCGCCCGGAGCCTTCGCTTGCGCTACCAGCACCCATGGGCTTGCTATTTATTTTGGCAAGGGCCAAGGTGATCGGAGACAGAGTTCGTGTCATAAATAAGCTAAGCTGCCTGCCGATATTCGTATTACGGTTACCGGAGCTGTTATTCGCATTCACGTAGAAAACGCCTGCATTTCCACTGTTATTCGAATTCCCGCCCACTGCAACTACCCGCAGTTCCGACCACCTGTATATTTGGAAATTTTTCATAAGCAGAGCCGCCCGCCGAAAGCCGTAGTACGGGTACCGGAGCTGCTATGAGCAAGCACGCAGAAAACGCCCGCATAACCACCGAGAACCGAAATCCCGCCCACCGCAACCACCCGCTTGCCCGCGCCCGACGTGTTGTAGTAGTAATCCGTGATCCCGGTGATCGTGCTTCCCCCGCTCGCTCTGGGATAGAACCCATCCAATCCTGCCACCTCATGTATCCTGGCAAAGGAGCCGCTGCCCGGAACGTTATCGGCTTCGCTATGGGCGATGAACTTCCTGTATGCGTCTGAAGGATTATCGTCCAAAAAGGCTCCCGGGCTGACATAGGCGTCTAATCGATTCACTGTGTCGAAATCCAAGACAATGCCATCCAGCCATTGCCAGATATGCCCGTATGGCGACTCAATGCCTCGGTAGCATGGAATCACATCGTCCCAATACAAATCATTGGCTCCATCGAAAATCGGCAACCCAGCACCTTCGCCGTAGATATCCTTCAGGGATACATTCCCGCTGCCATTGCCCAGACTCTCCGTCCCACCAGTGGGCACGATAGGCACGTATGTTGAGCTGCCACCCGATACCGATGCAGCCCAGCTTCCAGAGGCAAGATTGCTCAGGCCGCCAGCATTGTCGCCGGCCAGTGCTCCTTGCGAATTGAACGTCCCGTATTCTATTAGAAACAGCAATTGAATTGCGCTCCAGAGGCTCCAATCTGTTAGCCGCCAGGTAGAATCGTCTGTGTTCCCGTCTCTGTTTCTGGCTGCCTCCCGAAACTCCGCTCTGGTGCCTTGCGCTACAGGGAGTTTTCCCTTTACCGAAGCGAGCTTTGGGTTGGTTTGGTAACGTAGCTGTCGCTCATTTTCTGCTAAGCGCTGATGAACGGTGTTGGGATCACCCTCATAATCATAATAGTCCAGATAATTGTCGCCAAGCTGCAAAACGCCTTCGTATGCGCTCATATACCTGAACGGCACCTCAGTTTTTTCCCCTTCTATAATCTTGAAAAACGCTGGATGCACAGTATAGCCCGCTTTGGGGCTTGGCGATATCCACCACTCCATTGTGTCTGGACTGGAGTCTGAATATACCGCTCTCTGGAAAAACCTCGGGATTTCCACCATCACCTGACCGTCAGTGCCATCGAGCTTGGCGGCCGTGCCATCTGCCCTTTTCGTGGAATCAGTAGGGTGCAGGTAATACACAACGCTATTCTGCGGCTTGGCTGGGTCAGCTATAGTGTCCTTCATCACGCATCTGCGCATCCGATTCTGCACCGTGCACTTCGCGGCAATTTCGGGATTCCAGGCCAACGCTCCGCTGGCATTGTTGTACTCCTCCAGAGCCCCCAGGCGATCATATCGCCCAGCCCCGGCAGTAGGAGGCTGATTAAAATTAAAGCGAAGGCCGTAGGGCTCCGCCCCCAATATGTTCGCATTCCCCAACCTCTGCCTAAGCTCCAGTCTCATCTCTAAAACCCGTAAACCACCAGCACCATCGTGCTGCCAGCCGCTATTGTGATCTTCGTGAAATGGCTGATATATGTCCACCCGTCCGGACACACCCCATTCAGCTGGCTCAGGTTCACGCCCACGCCATTGATTTCATAGCTTGTCGCATCATCCGGGAAGGCAGCCCCAAAGATGCTGATCCCCCCAAATGTCCCCACCAAAGCCGTTCCTGCTCCGCAGACCTGGCCATTATCCGGCATGCTCTGTATGGTTTTCTTTGCTACACTTCTTTTTGCTTTTGCTTGTGCCATTTTATTGCTCTCCTTCTTTTTTCTTGCGTGAAGACTTCGGTGGGATCTGCCCATTATTGATCCAGTTCAATTCCACCTTCGTCATATAGGCATCTATTTTATGGTCGATGAGTTGTTCGATTTTATCAAACCTTTCATCTATCTGTGTGTGAATAGCTTCGATGGTCGAGCTCTGGCATTTCACGCAGTTTTCGCGAATCGCCCCGACTTCCTTTTTCAAGGTCTGAATGTCCGCCCAAGCTGTTTTGAAGAGCCAGGCCATCACTCCCGCATAGAGCCCGAAGAGCGCGAAAAATGTCTTGATCGCATCAGGAGTCATCTTGCCCCCCATATTCGATAAAATGCCCGGCGGCAAGGCACACCGCCGGGCTGTCTGGAGGTACATGTCGGGGTACTATAATGTAATTTCATCCGTTCCTCACACGCAAATATTCGGCCAGCTCCATCACGATCGCCTGAAAGGACTTCAGCAGAGCAGTGTGCTCTTTTTCGATCATGAAGTCAGTGGCTTGGTCTAAAAATTTCACTATGTAATTACACAGCTCTTTGGCGGGTTCTTCCCGTTTCTGCTCTTGCCGGATCAGGGACACCAGGCTTTGCAGCGCCGTGTCTGCAGGGCTCTCTGCATAGGCTTTTAGCGCCGTGATCAGGGCCTTGCGCCGGGCTATGGAGATATCGCGGTCCAGCTTACGCTCTTCGCTCTCCAGCTTGTCCCATTTGCCAGCCTTGATCCACCTTGCGACTGTGATTGGACTACAGCCCACGGTGCTCGCGAGCTCCTTCGGGCAGGTTTTGCCGCCGATAAACAGCTCAAAGGCTGTCTCTTTTTTCTCTCTGAATGCTTTGCTATTAGCCATGTACCCAGTTTCGCCACCCCGCCCAATCCGGTCAAACCCACCTGCCCACTCCTGCCACAGTATCGTTTGGGCAAAAGAAAAGCCCCGGCCGAAACCGGGGCTTAGTTTGTGCTTGTACTTCTATCTTGCCGGGCCTATCTCATTCACTACTATGTCCCAGTAAGGCTTTGCCTGTTTGTGCCTTACCGCTATATGGAAAGCATGCTTGGATGTGCCACCCATCATGTTCTTGCCGCTGACCACACCCGTAAAGTGCCACTCACCATCTACGCGGTACTTTTTGGCGTATTCCACGTGTGCCTTGCCGGGCTCTCTCATCTGAGACACCAGGGCATAGCGTGCATATAGTCTTGCGCCACTCTCGGTATCTTTGTCCGGCTTATCACCGCTCAAGCTCCCGATCATAATTATCACAAATACAAGCAAAAACACGACTCCACAGCCGATGGCCACTTTGTTTTGTCCCTTGCTGCAGGACGGACACACCCTGTTGGCGCCTGTGTTTTCTGTCTCATATTCCTGCTTACAATATACGCACTTCTTGATCATGATATACCTCCATTTTTAGAATTTATCATCTTTGTATCGGGCAGACATTCGGTCAAGATCTTATTCATCTTCCGGCCTTACCTTCCGCCGCTCCATATATTTGATAATCTCCGCGCCCTGCACCCTGAGCGCCCTGCCACATGGCCGAAACGCCGGAAGGGGATCATCCATATCCCGGATCATCCTGTACACCGTGCTGATGTCCACTGCCAGGCGTTCGGCAATCTCGTCCGGACGGTAGCTCCTGTCACTCTTGAAAAGCTGTTCCATTTCTATTCCCATTCCCCTTTGATTTTCTGGTACTCTCGTTCTGCCCGGTCTGGGATCTTCCCCTTCGCCACCGCCAGCATCATTCCGGGCTCCTGCCTCAATCTGCGCACCCGCTCCGGCATTTCATAGGCCGCCAAGCTCTCCGCATCCGGAAAGCGCATCGTCCAGCGCATCAGCTCCAGCCAACTCGCGTGTTCGTTCCAGGCCCGGTCCATTAGTTCGCTGATAATAGCCTCTCGCTCTGCCAGCTTCACCTTCTGCGCATTATCAGGACATTGGCTCCCGCTGGTGGCAGCCCTGGCTTTCTTCCTCTTCTCAGCCAGCTCGCTCCTTTGCTTGTCCAGCTTATACCATTCGGCCAGGTATTCATCGAAATGGCTCTGGCGGTAGAGGGTGCTGGGGCGTAGATTGTGCTCCATCTGGGCGTTTCCTGTCCACTGTGCACACTTCGCCTCATGCACCCGGAAAAAGTCCGCCACCTGGTAGCCCTGCTTCAGCCGGCCCACGATCAGAGCCTTCGCGCTGTCTGTAGCCCCAAACCGGCTCCCTGTGCGCTTATTGAGGTCGGCGAGTATCGCGAGCGCATCCTGGTCATAAAGCGCACCAGAATCGATATTATCGTGCTTCAGGCGTGCTATCCGGATCAGGTTCGTGATCCAATTCCGAAAGCGGCGGGCGAGTTCTACTTCGCCCACCAGCTCTTCGGCCACTTTCTTCAATTCTGAATTTGTCATTTTACTTCCACCCTTTTCCATTGAGCCAAAACAGACTCTGCTTCAGCTCGGCCAAAATGCCGGTGATCACGATGTGCTCATCCATGAACTTGCCGACCTGCTCTACCGAGGGCAACTTTCGGCGTAACCACTGCATGTAGGCCTTGTGCTTCTGCTCTAATAGATAGCCGAGGGCGCCTGGTCTAAAGGCACTTTTGCCATCGTGCTTAAGTAGCCCGACTAACTCTTCTGTTTCTTCTGTGCTAAGGCCCGGAGGCATGCGCTCACCTTCCCATTGCAATTTTAGCCAATCTGCCCGCTTCGTCAGCTTGCTAATTTCTGCCTCATATAGGTCAATGAAGTACTGTTTGGAGCTTATGACTTTCATTTTCTATACCCGCCTACAGCGCCGCAAAATCCAGCACTATGCTGCGCAGTTTCCCATCTTCTCCAGCTTCCTGAAAATAGAAATAGGTCTTCGTTTCCAGCACCTTCTGCGCCGTAGCGATCAGCTCCATAGCCTCCAGCCAGGGCGGATCCGTGAAGTTATAACGTCTGAGCCCAATGATCTGCTTGGCATCCACTTCGCCGCGACTGTCCACATTGAAGGCGTTCATCACCAGGGCCACGATCTTGTCGTTACTACCCGGACTCCAGCTTCGGATGCACTCATCGATCTTCAGCTTGGCCAGGTTCAGGTTCTCATCGAAAGTGAACCTTTTGGCCACCTTCACAGTGACCGCCTCTGTCATGCTGAAGTTATAGAGGGTAGTCCCCCCTTCCCATTCCACTCCGCGCTCTGCGGCGATCTCTTCCAGGTGATTGGCGATTGTGCGGCTCATGATCGCCTTTTCATTGGCGATGATGATGTTCAGACGCCTGGCCCGGTTCACCAGCCCCGCCACCAGCTCATCTCTGCGCCTGTCTTGTGCCGGCACATATTTCTCAGGGACTTCCTGCCCCTGTCCATCGATCCACACTCTATCTGTGGCTTTCTTCTTCTTAGCCATTATTGGCCTCCCTTGTCGTCATCAGCTCAATTTCACGTTCCAGAGCCTCTATATACCGCTCATCATCTTCCAGAGTCCAGCTCTCCTGTATCTTTTCCTGTGCCCGGATCATCCTGAATACATCCAGGTAATAGGGCTCTGTATCCGTGATGATCAGAAAGTCCTTTCCGCTCGCCAAGACCTTGTTCAGCCTGGGATTGGTGGCCATCTCAACGAATCTTGGCAGCTCATATCTTACCGGCTTTTCGCTGCCCTCGGTGTCCTCGGTGGTAGCCAATAGTTCCAGAATCACAGGATCTTTCACCTCGCACATTATAGACTTTTCAGCGCCCTCGGTGTCCTCGGTGGTAGCCCTCTTTTTCCTGCTCACATTCAGAGCACCCTGCTTCAGCTCCTCCGGAACACTCCGGTCCAGCCCCAAATCAGGGATCAGATCTTTACCCTTTGCCACTTTTTTAGCATTCCGCAAATGGGGCTCTATCAGCTCAGTCACCGGTTTCCCGTTCGGGAGCTTCGTCCTGGTCCCCACCCAGCCCTTTCCAGAGCAGACCAAGCACCGGCTCGTCTGTGGGTCCCTGGTCAAAAATTCATATTCGTTGGTATCTTCTTTGATTTTGCCGGCGCCAGCGCACACCGGACAGGTCAGTTTACCGCTTGCCATTTAGTGCCCCCTCAAATTCTCTTTGGATGAGCTGGATCTCGTCCTTCATTTCTACCAGGTAATGCTCGTCCATCTTTTCCGGCATATTAAACCACAGGGCCAGCTTGAACTGCAGCGCACTCCAGGTACAGTTAAAGCGCTCCATCATCGTCTGTTTCCACTGATCCACCAGAACCTTCTTCAGGTCCGGAGGCTCCAGCTCTGCAGCTTCTTTTTTCATCTGCTTCAGCTCGGCTCTCAGTTCACCCAGGGGTGTCGTTTCTGCGCTTTCCAAGAGGTCTTCACGCCCCTGGTCGTCTGCCTCTTCCATCATTGGCGCGATCACCAGCAGCCGGTCCATACCGATTCCCTTCAGGGTCTCTTCATCCTGATCCATATCCTCGATGTACAGCCGCTGGATCCGGATCAGCTTGTTTGCCATAGCAGAAGACATATTATATTCGGCCTCCACAAAGTCCTTGAAGCTCTCATAGCCTCTGAATCTAAAGTACTTGATCCGCTTCACATTGTTGAGGAGTTGTCCCAGGATGAGGAAGTTCTCTTCCAGCTTATCCTGTAGATCTCCGATCGCCTCGAATTGCTCTTCCGGAGTCTGGTCGATCCTGGCTATTCTTTTTTCATCTTGCTTATTCATTATTGATACCTCCACCTGTCATTTGTATTTGCTTGTTAGACATGAACGCTACCGTCACCAATTGAGACATTGCCGTGATGGTCGCATCGAAATAATCGAGCTGCATGGGCAGCCCTTTCGTGAGTGTCAGTTCTTTCTTATATCCGCATTCTTCACACTTCAGCCCCACCACGTATTGGCCTGCGCTGTTTTGCCGGATATATGGCTTGATCGGCACCGCAAAGTTTTGCCGGCATTTGCCACATGACTCCACAAGTAGCTCTGGATACAGTTTTTTAGCCACGTTCCCCCCTCAGAATCTCCTCGATCCTTCGGCTCAGCCCCGTCACCACTTTCACATAGTCGAGAGCGCTCGCATATCTGCCACCCTTCGGCCGGCAAAAGTCATGCCTCACCATCATATCCAGTGTCACCCAGCCCGGAAGCCCGT
>Ga0265295_1004305_pt1 | contig 19322 bp, 13 predicted proteins | sample Munlansysbiofilm_FD_192503 | JGI IMG/M metagenome (GOLD analysis project Ga0265295, IMG submission 192503) | Leachate microbial communities from a municipal landfill in Southern Ontario, Canada - Methane capture system biofilm | ecosystem: Engineered > Solid waste > Landfill > Unclassified ... | reverse complement strand
TTTCAACCTAAACCTAAAAATCAAATGTCCCAAACATAAAAATATGACGATCTTATGTCAATTATCGTGTTTTAGACAAGAAAAAAAGGTTTGAAATTGTATCAAACCTTACGTTTCAATATGGAACTACACGTTTAGTTTGATACTTTGAATACCCTAATAATTAACGAGTGAATACCCCCTAATACCCACAGTGTTAAGAACTATGATTCATTTTTGCGCTATTTAAAATAAGTAACGAATTGGCTTTAAGACCTTTTATCGTATCACTATAATACTTTTTAAGTGTTTCGGATTGATTGATAAAATTTTCTATAGACTCTGGAAACTTTCTAGTAACGTATTTCAAAGTTCCGATTTGCTTTAACTCTTTTTTAAGATTTATTATCGTTGGTTTGATAAGTTTAAGTGAATAGAGGTCATTCACCATTGCTATAAACAGGACTTCTAAAAAAGTCATTATGTGTTTCATAATAAGTCTGTTGAATGCAATTGATTCAGGCACTTGAAAACGTTCAGCAAACAGAGACATAGCGCCACTATAGTTCGTATGAGAAAATTCGCTTAACATCTTCTTAATTCCTAGAAGATAGTCATTAAGAGTGTCAAACTCAACTTCTCTCCCAACGTAATTTATCTTTTTTATCCTATTCATTATCGTTTTTGGCTCGTGTGGCTTAGTAACAAATTCTTTCATAGTGTAAACTTGCTCAGTTAAACCAATAATCACGACAATGTTCTCTTGTATCTGCCTCAATAGCGGTGGAATAGAAACAAAACTTTTTTTATTCAAATCCTCATAGGCTTTTATAAATAGTTTTGAACTCCCCAAGACTAAAACATCAACTAAAAATTTTTCTTCGTTTTCCCAATTTTCTATCGATTCTATCTTTTCAATTATAATTAAATGTTTTTTCATTTTACTCATTATCCTTAAAAATAATTTAGTTGCTTTATGTTTACACTTACGAGGCTAAAATCTTCGAAAAAAATAGTAAGCAAAGGACCACCAAGTTGGCTAAGTAAATTTATGTACAATTGATGAGTCTTTATTTCCATAAATAATCGAATCTCTAACATCACCATATATTTTTACTACTTCTATGTAGGTGACTTTACTAAGAAGGAATGGTCTAAATGATTTTAATTCATTTCCAAATTCACTAAACTTATTTGTCAAATCGTTGATCTGTTGTATGCCACCATTAATCGTGTTTCTGAAATGGCCAAAGATTGATTAATTTTATTCAGTATGGTTGTAACTATATCATCTTCGATCGACCTTGTGTAAATTGAATGCACATGGAGTGTAACATCTTCTCCACTAGCATAAAGAACTATTTCACTTTGATTCTTAGTCTCAACAGAAATAACCTGCAATTTCAAACCATTCGAATCTCAAATTAAGATACCATTTGATTTAACTAATCTTGGAATTCTTAACTCATCAGTAAGAAAACACTTCGTTATCATTAGATTTTTGAAAGCACTGAATTTTTCTTTGACAGCTTAATCATTGAATTCATGTGATTTTCAAGATTTTAATAGAATTTTGAGTTTCTTCAAGCTTATCAAGTTGTTTTTTGCTGAATCTACTAGTTTCTTTGCGCCCGTGAGAATTCATCCTGAAATTTTACCAATATTCCTAAATTGTTTCGACGACGTTTGTGATTCTTCCTGAATATCATCGGATAATTATGTCTTTTCTTAACGTTTACCAGTCATATGAACACCAACTACTAAACTAAATCGGGATTAAAGTAAATTCCAACATCACTGTAATAACCAACTTCTGAAATTCCATCTTCTGCCTTCAATTTAAAACTAGTTGAACTATCAAGATGGGTTAAAACAACAAGACTTAATCTTATTTCATTAAAAGTGCCCGATTTTAATTGATTAACATCATTCTTAGCTATTTTAAAATAACAATAATTGTAGTATTCTGCGTTCGTATCATATTTAAAATAATAATCGTTAATCAATTCATCTTGAATGAGCAACTTAGAGTCAATATCAATGCTTGTAATGTTGATTTGGAAGTTTTTAACACTTTCTTCGGGATTCTCGTGATCTAGATCTCTGAATTCAGTTTCAATGGACTGATCACCACTATAATACGTGGTGGTTCTTTTACGATACTCATAAAGCAAATCATGTTTGTCATAACCATCAAAATCGCTTCTTTTATCTGCAGCCCCCTCTGATGACCATGGCCATGTTTCGGGAATATTGATACGTAAACTATTGTGAACAAAAAACGACTCAATCCAGTTCAATTCTATTTGATTGTAGTAAGCATCTACTTCAGTCCATTCAGATATGCTTTTAATATCGTTTGGATCGTGCTCAATTAAACCGCATGCAGAGAGGTTCATTGTTCCCAGAGTAATAATTAATGTTATTAGTGATAGTCTTGTATTTTTCATCATCTTATCCTTTTCCTTTCATTCCATCCCTAACGCTTTTACAACAGCGTCTTCGGGACTGCTATAAAAGGATGTTTGGAATTTTGCAAATAGTTCTGAAGGTACTGTGGGAATATCTGCCGCTGATGTGATAGGTAACAAGATTTTCTTTGCTCCGGCATCGAGACAGACTTGAAGGGCAGAGGCGAGATTTTCAACTTTTTGAATCGTTCCTCCAATGGTGAAAGAACCAAGTACTGCAAATTGTGAAAGTACAGGCTTATCTAGTGAAGCACTGCAGTAGGCAACGAGCGTTCCAATCGCAATACTGCTCAGTAGTCCAACTCCTTGGCTATCTGTGACGTGTAAGAAGTAATCTTTAGTATCCACCATGATAGACGGACTGATGGATTTCGAATTACCTTTAAAGAATGATTCCGCAATCTTTACGGACTCTTTTGGCTCCTTGCCTGTGTTAAGTCCTGTTGAGGTGAATTTTCCACTACCGACTGAAACTTGTGTCTCAAGTTTGAAGATGCCAAGCATCCCATTGCCGCCTTGCCCCACCGTAAAAACGTGACCCGGCTTCATCGGTCCTTCAGGGATAATCTTGCCTCCACCTTGTTCCTTCACTGAAACATAGTGTTCTTCCATATCGGAAAGACGAATATATGAAAATCTGGTGTCGTAGAATTCCATGCCGCCAATTTTCTTGAGTTGCTCTTTTACACGTCTTCGTGACTCAAGTGCGTATTGTAAAACTTCTTCGACATCTTCTTCAGTAAAGATTCCATCTGGATAGATGATTTTAATTAATCCAGACACAGTTTTACGGACCGCGATGGTGTCTCTTTGGTTCAAGTCTCTACCGAGTTTAAAGTACTTATCAAAAGCATCTGTCATGGGGGATTTTCTTAAAGTTCTTAAAACTTCAGCAAAATAGTCGGTAATGAAACCATAATTATCGGTAAAGTACTCGGGCCTCATCTTAGGGATTTCCCAGCCAGGAATGTAGATGTGCATCCGATCAAAGAATGCACTATCAATCATCGCCTCAGGAAAGGGTTCAAATAGATGGGATGTTCGAAGTAATGAGTCCACTGATTGATTAATATTTCCGACAAAGACCATCGAGGCGTTTGCAGGAATCATTTCTTTTCCACGAGCGAATGAACCAGAAGCCATGTAGTCTTTCATAATTTGGATACCATCTTTATCTTTAAAGGAGATACCTGCGACTTCATCAAATGCGACGGTATCCCACATCGAGACAAGTCCAGGTGTCCGTCTTGCTAAATTGAAGAATAGATTTGCGACAGTAGTTTGACCACCACTAATTAAGATTGAGTTAGGAGAGATTTCTTTATAGATGTGTGATTTGCCTGTGCCTCGCGGGCCAAGTTCACAAAGGTTGACGTTATTTTCTGCTAAGGGGACAAGTCTTGTTAGTAAGTGCCACTTAACACGATAATCGAATTGTGAGGGTTCCATTCCTGTTGATCGTAAAACAAGGTCTATCCATTCGTCCTTTGTAAACTTTTGACGATTAGATTTAATCTCATTGATATCAATGTTTGGCATTTGAATGGGTGTGAGTTCTTCTAATCTAAAAGGAGATCCACCCTCGTCTTCATCGAAGAAATAATTCAAGGTTACGATACACCATATCCCGTCACTCAAAAGCTTTTCGACATCTTTAATGTAGTGAGTAGGAACTTCGACTGATACATTTAGATTATGAAGACGTCCGACATAGACGTCCTTCTTTTCATTTAGTTTAGCGGAGACCACGTCAATAACGGTGTACGTTCTTTGCTCTCTCACCTTTGATTTAACGAGTTCTGCCTCGTCTGCTCTGACATAGTTATCTTGAAGAATTTTCTTTACTTGAGTGATGCCTTTTTCGATTTCTTTATCATCATCCGAGGTACAATAGGTACCCAAAAGATATTCCAAGACATATGTAGGAACATTAGCACTATTCTTGATTTTCTTTGTCGCACCTTTTTTGACAACCCGGCCTGCGAATTGTTCATACACTTTCTTATCTAAATCATCCATAATGGGTCCTCCCTAAAAGATGGCCTTAAAGCCAAGGATGTCAATCTTAAATAATTCTTTTTCGATGTACTCGTTTTCATTTTGATCATCATCTTTGAGAACTAAATAGTAGCGTTTGTCTCGATTGAATTCGATGTTATTAAGCGTAAATCTAACGCGAGTTACACGTTGGTTTAAATCGTCTGAATCAGAATTTGCAATGAAAGAATATCTTCCCGATACATCTTGATTTTTATCATCGACGAAGTAGGTCAAAAGCTTTCGTTCGCTCTTTTTGTCTGCCACTTTTTCAACTTGCTCGAAATCAAGGGTGAAACTACGTTGTTTAATGATTCGATTGACACTCTTAATTCGAACTCCAACAGGACCAATCGTTTCTTTTAATGAACCACTTCTTAATTCGCTGATTTTTAAATAAGGCACGACGATTTCTTGTAGAGAAGCACCTCCATGAACGTATTGGATGCCTCCCGAGGATTTAAAATAGTCGTAGCTATAAGGCATGATGACATGATGATAATTTGTTCCTAAGTAATCAAGCGGGAATTTCAGTGTGTAAGGAACCGTTGTATCATCATTAACCACCGCATAACGTCTTGATAATTCGAGTGGCTTAATCTTTGAAACATCGTTATATTTTAATGAATCATCCACTTTCAGTTCACGGTAAAGGAAACCATGATCGGCGGTTACAATAAAACTTGAGATTTGCAATGTGTTATAAAGTCTTTTTATGAGCGCGAGTACTTCATCAATGGCTTTGGTAGCCGCCTCAAAAACCTCTGATTCTTTATGCTCACCCGTGTTATCAATCGTGTCGTGAAAAATGTAGACTAACGATTTATCTCGCATGTAATCTCGCAGGTCTTGCCTTGCCATCTTATACATTTCATCGTATCGAATGGCAGCGTATCCTTGATTTCTATCCACGAGAATTTTATGTCTAGACTGTATTCCTAGTGTACTTTGTCCATCAACCATTACATCCGCACCGTAATTAATATCTTTGTTAGGTAATAAAGCCGCCATCCCAACTTTTGTGATACTGGGAATAGGAGAAATCATATTTCGTAATGAAACAGATCCTTTAAGTACCGGATCGATTTTGATTTTGTCATATAATTCAGCTGCTACTTCATATCTAAATGCATCTGAAATAATGACAAACATCTTCTTTGGAAGATTTCGCTGAATCTCTTGATAGAAACCATTCAGTAATGTCTCGCCGACAAACTCCCATTTACTCTTTTTTTCTAAAGATTTTGAAAAGTAACTGCCTAATTTATCAAGATATGTTTCATACCGAGCATTAACCTTGTCCTTTAAAAGACGAACGATTTCATCATGATCCTCAATCCGATTAAGTCCAGTGATTGCACGTCGATAATGATAATCCACTTGATAAAGTTTATCAGCGTATAACTTGATATAGTCTTCACTTGTTTGATTATCATATAGTGGAATATCAAGTGCTTTTTTGAAACTCACAATTTCTAGGATCGAATCATATTCATTTTTATGCTTTTGATACCAAAAGGAATTGATTCTGTTATTGAGAATAATGTTTTCAAAGAAATCGTAATCTAGACTACCAGCACTTAAACTTTCAAAGATGGTTTTAATAACGAACGCATCAAATGTCTCAAAAATATCTGAGTTTCCGAGATCGTCGATACCTCTTGATGAGATGAGTTCTTGAATTTTTAGTGACTCACAAAACCTATCTTGTAAAGAAACATATCGATTATCATTTTTAATATTATCAATTAACAGCAATGCGTCATTGGATGCCTGATTAGACGAATCAATTATAAATTGCTTATAAAACGATGAGTAATTTTCTATCTTGCAGGTCTTTGCCACTGCTGTCATCATGTACTTCTTCACAAGAGATTCAATGTAAGGATCTCCTGAATAATTCGTATAAGCATAAATTTGATTCCAGAGGTATTCTTCAAAACCATAATTTATAATTTCTTGAAATTTTGGACTGACATATTCGCCTTCCGGAATATTTACGACATCAAAAATAAGTTCAATCAGTATTTCCTTAATTTGTATAAATTTCGATTTGACTAGTACAGCTATCATGCCATGCATTAAATCGCTTTCGCTAATCGAATCATTGATGGTAACTAGTTTTCTTAAGTCGTCAATTCTATTTTGGTTTTTATAAAACTTGGCATAACGATCAACAACTTTTCGAAGATATGGGTTGCTTAGTCCTAATTTTCGCATCGTCAATGCAACTTCATCAGCGTAATATTCTTCGCTGTAAAGCAATATGTCTAGGAGCCAATTATCTTTATCCTGTGGCCTGGCACAAGGGAGATAGATTAAAAATTTAGATTCTTTATCTTCAACTTCTAGAAGATGTTTAATTGAAAATTCATTGTTCTCGAAAATCACAATCCTCACATTTTCGAGGTGATCAATTTTTATATCGTCGTAGAAATCCTTTGTTTCGTCATACCAAAAAACGATACGATGATCACCATCAGTGAATTTCTTTTCGATTTCTTTTTTTGCTAATTCATAATCAATATTTGCCATAGCGACCTCACTTAATCGGAACGAGTAAATCTTTTTTTACTTTTCCGTTGTTGGTTGTAACTTCAATTCCTTGAAATTTGGCGTAATTGACCTTCACACCATCATCCAAGTCAATCGATAGATATTTGTTTGCCATATAGTCAAGGACCTGGCCATATTCACGCGCTTCATTCAACTGCTCCACTAAGGTAAGCCGCTTCTTGTCTAAAATGCGCTTTTCACTATCTCCGACGATTGACATTTGTCTTTCAATCTCATTGATTTGGTTACGAAGAATCGTTGTGGCAGGTTGAAAATAACCAGCATTGATTTTAGCCAGCGTATCTTGGTTATATCGATGCATATAGATTAAGCATTTAAAGCCGCTTAACTTACCACTTGAAAACATCCAATATATTGGCCGCTTTTGATAAATCTTGAGATGGTCTTGATAGAACCCATCATTGAGATATCGATTCAGTGTTTCTTCACTGGTCTCGTTTGATTTTTTCCCTAATGCCTCTGCGATGAAACTGATATTATCGCGGTAGTTTTCCGGACCATAAACGTCCTTAATCAAACCAATGATTCGATGTACTAATCCGTCTTCAATACTGATATCGGAATAGATTGGGATTATGCCGTCTTCATCCACATCATGTCGTCCATATCTAGAAGGATCAAAATTGCCACCAGCATAAATAAGTCCTTCTTCCGAAAGTGAGTAGCGGCCCATTAATACTCCAATAAGGTAGGAGATGAGAGATTTGGTATCTCTTTCTTTATTTGCAACAGAAATAGACACATAGGCATCATCAACATCTTTAGTTAGTTCATCTTGAAGTCCATATAGATTGATGAAAAATTCGTTAAGCAGTTCTTCGTTTGTTTTAAGGGTATCGAAGTTAAATTGAGTAAGGTGTTGATATTCAGTGAACAGTTTTGAAAGCTTACCATTGCCAAGAAGCGGGTGTTTCTTGAAGTCCCATGAGGTCTCAAATGATTCCCATTCAGATTTCGAAACACATATGCAATTAGTCGACTTATCTTCAACATACTCTGTTTTAGAAAATATTATTGGCAGCTTTTGAATATCTCCTGTTTGTGTACTTCTTGAGTCGTTCAGTGTTGCAAGAATTTTTTTTGCAACATTTGTATTAAGAAAACCTACCAAATACTCTAAAGAAACCTCACTTTTTTTAACAATGCATGGTCCGACATCGCCAATAATTGTTCCTAAATCATTAAACCTGAAATTTGGATTTCCAAAACTTGATTTTGGCCATGTTATGTTTTTACAAAAATATTTATTGTAATTGCTAAAAGAAAAAACTTTTCGTAATTTTGGATTTGTAAATGTATCAATGAAATTCACAACCGTTTCGTTATTTCCATACCATTTTCTATACTTTCCACCTTTATTGTAAGGAAACCATCTCATTCCACTTCCCTCTGCATGGGTAATTGACTTTGTATTGTATGAAACCAAATTATTGTCTACCTCGAACCAAAATCTACTATAAGCATCTAGAGGAGTGGGTGCATAACCCCGTAAAGGTGTATAAAAGTTTGAAAGTGATGGATTATCAAATATTTTTTCCAAAGAGCCAATATTTAGATAACTGAAATTTGTATTTGGTAGATTCTTAAATTTGTCAGTATTGAGAATATAAATCTTTGCTTTTTTATTTATAAACGCAGTCTCTTTTTCGATAGTATCAAAATGAGTAAGATTAACAAAAATGGAATTAAACTTTTTATATGAGTTTTGATTTCTTAACACGAAAGAAACGGTATTAACGTTTTCTCCATTGATTTCCTCGAATGCTCTAGTTCCTAGATGATTAAGAAGGATTAGTTGTTTACTGGTTATGCTCAATCGTAATAGTGAGTAAGAGGGAAGAGTTAACCAAGCACTCATGTTTATCATAGCTAAAAATCCAGATGGTTTAACAAATTCAGTTTCCATAAACATTGAAAACATATCTGTTTTACTATGTGGATAATACTTTATTAAGTAATGTTTCGAAATATTGTCTAGTTTTGATAATCCACAGTATGGTGGATTAGTAATCATCACGTCAAATTTTTGCGATATAAAATATGCAACTCTTAATATTTCAAGTAAATCTTTAAATTCGTAATCAAAGAATGGCGAAGTAAAAACGTCTAACACTGGATTTTCCTTGACATTTGTTGCGAGTTTATTTCGGATAGTCAGATACTTACCTGGGGCTACTTTTAGCAATGAGCCTATCACTTTCGCGTCATCAAATAGATTAACCAAGTAATCAATTGCTTTAAGTTCATCAGTGGTTAGTTGGTTTTCACCAATCCACTGTTTGGCGTTATAATCACTGATGATCTCTTTATAGGATTTACCACTGTAATCACAATGAGCAAGGGCTTTAGAATCAATAATTTCATATACTTTTGGTCTCACGTATCTTCCTTCATCAAAGAATTTGTTGTCAATTGATCTTGCTCTCATAACTAAGGCAAATGAAGCAAGTTGAGTAGCTCTTTGGTCGATATCGAAACCAACAAGGTTGTTCTTAAGTATTAAAGATGGAATGTCCTTTTTGGTATATCCCTTTTCCTGATACATTTTAAGTAATAAGTCAAAGCAGTACACCAAAATGTGCCCTGAACCACTGCAGGGTTCGATGATTTTTATTTCCTCAGGATTGACGTTTTGATATCTAATTAATTTGAGTTTTGCTTCGACTTCAGGTTCTTGTTCGGCTTCGTCCACATAATACTTCATGTCAGATTTTAGTGGGGATGTCGGATAACTTTCTAGCCATATTCTTCCAATGGAGTTTTCCGCCATATATTTGACAATCCAGTCAGGGGTGAAGAGTTGAGTGACCGCAGGTAGCGTATCTTTCGTAATCGTTACTTTTGAGGCAAAAACTTCATCTTTTTTCGATGCAATATAAAACTGGTAAAGCCAACCAATGATCTCGACATCTTCCTTGAAGTCTTCTTCATCAATCTCAATTAGTTTATTAATAATAGTGTCTCCAAATAAAAGAGGAGTAGGGATGAAATGCTCGAGGTAATTTAAACCAGCAGAAAATAGCATCGGTAATGCCCTTCCTAATGCGCTACATTGTTGGAAAAGAACATAGCGATATAGTTCTTCATTATGATTACCCGATGATGTCATCTCTTCAATATAGTTCATGTCGAGTTTAAGCTCGTCTTTAACTAATGAAAGCTTTGAGAGAATTTCAGGGAGTGTGTTGGGTTCTCTAGGAAATAATTTGTATCCATGATCCAAGTAATCATGCACCTCGAGAAATCGAAGGGCGATAATTCTGTTAAACCATGTCGAAGCAAATTGCTCTATTGAATGTTTAAAACCATCGTCTTTGATGTGATTAACAATTTCTTCTCTTTGATGATGAAACTGCTTATTGAAAGTAGTCTCGATGCTATCAATGGTAGTCACGTCTCCAACAATTCGGGAGCGTTTAATATCGATATCAGAGTTAATACCAATCTTTTTAAGTGATAGTTCGATTTGACGTTCTAGATTTTGTTTTGCCCAAGAAGCAAATTCTTGTAATTTTCTCTTATTCATTATTTACTCCTTAGTCAATATTGATTTCATCAGTATCTTGAAGTTCTTCTAAAAGATGTTTTTTTATCTCTTCTGCAACTTTTTCAACATCATTAGCAGATGTGATTCTCTTACTAGCCACTGGTACTAAAGAGGATAGTTTTATATTCTTCATTTTCTTACCAGGCACTGAAACAACAAAAAGACTTGCAACTAGCCTCTTAACACCTTCAACATTCGCTGCGGATGAAGTGATGTATTGATCTAAGTTTCTGGCTTCCTGCACTGAAGATATTAAATTGCGATATTTTTCTTCAAGTTCGCTTAATGTTTCGCTCAGTTTATCAATCTTATCTTGTTCTGTTAGTTTTGATAAAGCTTCATCACACTCACGTCGGATTTTACTGATGTCCTTATCAAGTCGTTCTTTGACTTCTTTTACCTTACCATCTCTGAGACTATCTTTGATTTGCTTTGCCTTAAGAACAAGTTGCCCTAAAACTACCATTTGTCCAAATGGCCGCTCAGCCGATAATATTTTGTTAATTTCATCCATAACGTCTTCGACTTCTGTCAAGTTCTCTAGTAGGTTATTTTGTTCATACCACCGGTAGACATCTTGAGCGTCATTGTAGTTTTTTAGTTGAGCACTACCGTTTTGGTAAAAACTCAAAATTTCATCCAAGATATCATTATTCTCCTCAAGGACTTCTTTTTTGGATATAATTTGATTGAATACATAGGTTGAATCATCGTTTTTAATAATAGATGATAGTTCACGATGAAGATCAATCACTTTGTCTTTGCCAGGATATGGTTTTCCTTCAAATTTTACTTGAATGTTTTTTAACGCTTCGACTTTTGTAGAAACGATGTCAATAATTCCTTTACGAAGTTTTTCTTCGTTTAAGGCTAATGTTTCATTAAAAATACCTTTGATGGCGCGTTTTACCTTATCAAGTGTTTCTTCATCAATTTTTTCTTGCAGTTTAACTGAGAGTGAGTCGGTCTTATTACCTTTAGTAAACTCCCATTTATCATTTGCGTTACTTACTGATAGCGTCTTTCCATGAAGATCAAGCGCGACGACACCATGTTTCCATAAAGCAGCAATACAGCCTTTGATATCTAGCTCACGCCAGCCATATGGTGATTTACCAAAATACTCAATCAATAACTTCACTGTTGTGATTCTAGAGACTTGTTTATCGCTTTTCAGTTTAGTTTTAATTTCCTCATATGCTTCTTTGTTTGCATCATCATTTGGCCAATCTCCTACTAGTCCAGTCTCGGTATTCAGCTCGTCAAAAATAGCATTAATCGTATCAAACGAATACCCCATTTTTCCAAGTGAATAGTATTTGGCTTCCACCATCTTTTTTAATGCTGAAAAGACGCGTTCTTTCCCATCCTTTGACATCAATTCAAGCTTTGTTCCGTTAGCGTACATATTCGCATTTTTAAGCGCTAATCTGATCGAATCCTGGGCTTTTTTTCTTCGGTCCGCTAGTTCAACAGATTTCTTTTGAAGTATTTCTGCAAGTGTTGGGGACATTGAAGCAAGATGGTTTTGTTTAAAGACAGCAATTCGACTGGCTCTAATGAGTTCACTGATGAAAGCTCCTTCTTGAAGGTCAATCAATAGCTTTTCACTTCCAGATGATTCCATCACTAAATCCCAATCATTGACTTTTCCATAAAAACCAGTGACAGCTTTGCAAGTAATGTTACTTGGGTTATTCTGACCGATATTTTGTGAATCAACAAAACGATTAAATGCAAAATCGTATTTGCCATATTTAATTTTTTGATCTTGTAGAACTTCTTCATAAAGCATCTGCGCGATGGTCCGAACGATTTCACCTTCATCATAAGCTGTCGCATTAATTTGGCGATTAACGTCTTGTTCTTCATTTGTTAAAAAATCAAAAGTATCAAGCGATGTTTTTTGAATAAGGGTTTCGTCTTCTAAGTTCTTTAAAGATGTTTCAATTTTGCCCTTTAGCACAAGTTTATCTTCATAGATAGACGACACCATTAATGTTGCTAATCGATCGATTGTAGCGGGCATTTCTTTAACATATTTAATCATGAAAAGCAGTTTCAAAACTCGAATATCAAAATCATTTAGATTAGCTTTTTTTTGCGCATTAATGAACACGGTCTTAATGTCATAATCGATAAAATTATCAACTGTGTAATAGAAATCATCAAAAGGAACCAAAACACCTAATTCTCGATCGGCATAGGATTTACTTGATTCTTGAAATGCATTTAATAAAGAACGCTCATTTTGCGAAAGGTGTTTTCCTTCAGTCATTCCATGATCGCGTATCGCATTAAACACTTTTTGGAGTAATTCAAATTGATATGAAACAAATGGATAAACATTCTTAAAGTCGTCTTTCCCTCGATAGCCATTCCATGTTGGTTTTTGATCAAATATAATTACATTTGATAATCTAGCTTCATTGGTTTCAAATAATGATTCGAGCGTAGGGGTAACTTCCATCTTTTTATCTAATATTCTTTTCTTAATCACTTCATCGGCGTTAGCACCGCTTAAAAGAATTCGAGTATCAAACCGACTTTGAATCTTTGAAAAATCAAGTTTCTTATCCTGACTTGCATCCACCATTTCTTTCAGCTCTTGTTGCGAAGTAACAATCACCCAAGCTTTTCCTTCACAGTACTTTCCTAAATCCTCAACACAAGTTTGAAGATTGAGCATTAACTCGGTATTTCGACCTACGAATTGACCAACCTCATCCATTAAAAAGGCAATGCGGGCATTATTGGCTCGGCAATATTCATTGACGATTTTGGCAAATCGTTCAGTGGTCATCGTAAAATTAGCAACTTGATCGTCAAAATACTTTCTTGCTGACTCTTCATCCATATCGCGAGTGGCGACTAATGCTTTTATAATGTTGTTTCGATTAAGGAAAGCTTGATTGCGTCCATCGCTCTTCCAATCTTTTTTTGAATGACTATTAAACTCTGTTTGGAAACGTTCATATGCTCCTTCTTTGATGAGTTCTCGTTCCATATCAGCAACCCAAGGAGTGGTAGCACTTAGCCCGACCGCTTCGTTAAAAGTGCGAAGCATGACATCCATAATAGCTTGTGGTTTTGCTTTGGCGCCAGCACCGGCTTTAGAATCAATATTGAAAATAACGACCTTTGTTTTTGATTCGGCTGATTTTTCAAGATCAGCCAGCACAGTTTGATCGTGTATTTTTTCTTTAAAGAAATCTGGAGCGTGTAAGCCTATCACTTCCTTGTTTTCAAGAATGTAGCCTAGCATCTTTAAGAAGTGCGATTTACCTGAACCAAAGTAACCGGAAATCCAAATTCCCATTTTATTTGTTGGATTGGTGATGGACTCACGGTATTTACGGAAAAATGTTCGAAAATGTTTAACAATTTCCGCAGTCACAACGTATTCATCTAGTTCTTGAAACACCTTATCATCGACTTCGTTGCCAATCGTGACAACGCCTTCGATGTTTCGATCAATTGCTTTCTTGAATAGATTTTTGATTCTAACGCCCATAGTATTAATCCTCTTTTCTTTCAATAATGGGGAACGCCCTGTAATAATTATCGTCATCTAAGCGATCAAATAATTTCAAATGACTTTTCCGAGCAGAGAACTTCCCCGGATAGATCATGACGACTGGATTTTTCTTAAATATACTTTGAAGGTTATTTAAAATTGTGTGACTTCTAATAATTGGAAATGATTTTCCCACACCTGTAATAAGGACAATATGATTCCCATCATCATCGACGCTTTTAGCAAACTTATCCAAAATCGCATTGCCGGTTTGTTCAAGTGCAAGCATCGGTTGAAAGACTTCTTGAAGGAGTAGATCTTTCTCGTATTCTTGCTCCAATGTCTTTATGGTATCCAAATATCCATTTTCATTGATAATATCAATCATCATTTCGTATAAATCAAAAAAAACAATTTCAGAGTTGGCATTTTTGATTTTCATAACTTCATCTCTTACTCGTATTTCATCAATTGGATCATAGTCGAAAATATAGAATTTAAGATCACCTGCTGTTTTGTTCTTGTTTAGGTTGTTAACGCTGCTCAATTGGAGTTTTAATTCCGTTATTCTTTGCGTGATTGTTAATCCCATTATCTTTCCCCCAATATCGCCTGAAGATATTCATAATCTCCGATTGCTTCTATATACTTTGTAATTTCAGGATGAATGAAGAGTCTTTTAACATGAATGTTTTTCACTTTTCGTATTCCTAGCGTAGAATCAACGAGCATCTTTCTATATCCTTTGGCCAAAAGTTCGATGGTTACTGGACTCCATGATGCCACTACTAAATCCGTTTCCTTTTTTATAATAAAAAAATGATCGAAATCATCACGAGATATATACTTCTTCTCACTTAAAAGAGCATCTCTAAAGATAAGAGACAAAAAGTCAAAAAATAGGTGGTCAACTTTCGCAATAGCATAGATTAATATAAACTTTGATGTGATGATATCTTGCTCTACGAATGGTTTTAATAGCATGTGATCAAGGTTGATTAATCTTCGATAGATTTCATTGGTCACTTCTCTTCTTCTTGGAAGTGAATCAATTCCTATTCTATTTTCTTTATAGCACTTATCATAAATTTGGTGTTTATCAAGACCATCTAAAATCATCTTAGCCATTAGCTTAGATTTTTGATAATTTAATGGGTTTTTTTTGATTGTCGAAACGGTTTTTTGAACTGACATTATTAAATCCGGCCTCTCAATTAATTGTATTATAACACGCAATTTAAAAAAGCATACTGAAAATCGTTCCTTGTATGCTGTTTTAATACAAATGTTTTTAATAACGAAGTATGACGACTATCTATTTGTCGTTATTTCATGAACTCAAACCTTATCTCGCCATCTTCCCTAACGATTGCTCTTCGTAAAAAGACGTTCCAAAGTGTTTCATTCCACTCAGTAAGAATTCGTGGTGCTTTTTCAAAGTTTTCAATGAATCCCTGCATCGCACTTTTCCGTAGTTCAAGATCGGTTTTCTTATCTTTCAACTCAATCAGTCTTTCCTTTTTTTCTTCGAACTCTATTTCAAGCTTTCTATATTTCTTTTGATACTCCTCTTGAGCGATTTCGATTGAGGAGTTTTCGTCAATCATCTTTCGCACCATATTTGATAACGTTTCTAGTTTTAAGTTCAATTTATCGATTTCATCATCAAGTTCTGATGTAGTGAATAGTGTTTCATAACTTAGTTTCAAATCTATCAGCGTTTTTGACTCGTTAACCATATATTTGTTATAGGCTGCGATAAATGCGTCTTTAATATCTTTTTCGCTCAATGTCGCGGTTTTACAGGGATGCTTTCTTCTAAACTTCTGATTGCAGTGCCAGACAACCTTTCGATATGGATCATTGCTATGCCAAACTTTCGGACCGTAGATGCCACCACATTCACTACACACTAGTTTGCTAGAAAAGAGTGACTTAGCGGAATAAGCTTTGCCAATTCGTTCACGCCTAGCTAGTTCAAGTTGAACCATGTCCCACTCCCGCTCATCGATGATGGCTTCATGTGAATTCTCAACGTAATATTGCTGCACTTCGCCATTATTCTTTTTAACCTTATGCGACAAGAAGTCGACAGTGTATGTCTTTTGAAGAAGGGCATCCCCTTTATACTTTTCGTTTCTTAAAATGTTATGAATCGTGCTTGGTGGCCACTTCGCCTTTTTACCTGGCGAAAGAATACCTTGTCCTTCAAGATGGTCGCAGATGTTTTTAGCCGTATGACCCTCAAGAAACATCCGGTAGATGAGGCGGACTGTTTTCGCCTCTTCTTCATTAACCTTTAGCTTGCCACCTTCGCCTTTTTCAAAGCCTAGAAAAGTTGAATAGGCAACATGGATCTTGCCATCACTAAAGGCTTTACGGTGTCCCCAGGTGACGTTTTCGGAGATGGAGCGTGATTCCTCCTGGGCAAGAGAGGACATAATCGTAATAAGAAGCTCACCTTTTGAATCAAAGGTATGAATGTTCTCTTTTTCAAAGAAGCACTCGACCCCATGTTCTTTAAGCTTTCGGATTGTAACGAGTGTATCGACAGTGTTGCGCGCAAAGCGGGAGATCGACTTTGTGACTATCAGGTCGATTTTGCCCTCTAATGAGTCGTTAATCATAGATTTGAACCCTTCACGGTTTTTCATACTCGTTCCGGTGATGCCTTCGTCTGTATAGACACCAATGAACTCCCAATCATCATGTGATTTGATGTAATTGGTGTAGTAGTTTATTTGTGCTTCATAAGACGAGAACTGCTCGTCGCTATCGGTTGATACCCGAGCATAACCACATACGCGGCGCTTCTTAAGACTCGTATGGAGCGACTTCGTTAATGGATTAATTGTTGACGGAATGACTGTGATTTTCTTCATATTCTTTTCTTCTTTCTTTATGTATTTGTTTTGATTTGATACGGGCGTGCTCTTTCATCTCCTCAGTCCAGCTGTGCTTGCGACTTGAAGGAATCCACGCTTTCGTCATAGAGGTGCCATCTGCTAAATGGAACTCGATGGTTCGATCATTACGAGTAACAATGGCTCTGATTGTGGAGCGGAGGTTTTTCTCTTCAATTACTGCTGAGTGAATGACTTCTTTGATGAGCCGCTCGATTTCGCTTTCTGGGATTGCGTTTAATGGACACACATCTTTACCTTTTGAGCGATAGGTATTACATCGCCATATATACTTGTCGCGAAGTTTACCTCGTCCAAGTGTGCACCCACAATGGCCACATCTAATTAGTCCTGAATAAAGATGGTTATGTCTTACTCGCGAGTGAGGATAATCGTTGTCTCTTCTTGCCAATTCTTCTTGAACTGCCTCAAAGGTGAATAAATCAATGATGGCTTCATGGGCATCATGAACTATGTACATCGTTTTCTCCCCCTTGTTGAGGATTGTTTTTTTACTTAAATAGTCATATTGATAGGTCTTTTGTAAGTGGAGCTCGCCGGTATAATCTTTGTTACGGAGCATGTATTGAATCGTTGACTTTGAGAACTGCTTCTTGTGTCTGCTAGGGACGCCTTGTTTATTCAGTAACTTAGCAATTGCGTGCGTGCCATATCCTTCTAGGTAGAGCCTGAAAACGCGCTTCACCACTTCTGCTTCTTCGGGGACGACAACCAGCATTGAATCCTCAATACGATAACCAAGCATTGTCTTTGAGTACACGAGTCCTTGCTTGAAGTTTTGTTGAATCCGCCAGAGCATATTTTCACTAACGGATCGTGCTTCTTCTTGAGCAAAACTCGCCAGGATAGATAGCATCACTTCTCCATCGCCACTAAGTGAGTGAAGGTTCTGCTCTTCAAAGAAGACATCCACCCCTAGCGATTTCAGTTCTCGAACCGTATGGATCAATGTGATAGTATTGCGGGAAAACCGCGAGATCGATTTTGTTATGATCATATCAATCTTCCCAAGGCGACAATCCGCCAGTAACTTCTGGAAGTTCTCCCGGTTATTCAGTGTCCCGCTGACGGCTTCATCGGCATAAACACCGGCATATCGCCATCCCTTGTGATTTTTGATGTAATTGGCATAATAACTGACTTGAGAAGATAGCGAGTGAAGCATCGCGTCCTTGCCTGAAGAAACACGCGCATACGCAGCGACACGTTTCGCTTTTTTGATTGTCGGGATTGCTTTATATTTGATTACCTTTTGTTCCATCATATGACCTGTTTTTCATGTTCATATTCGCGTAATAAAACTTAGATAGCAACCGTATTAAGACTAAATACTGAATGATCGTTGATACCATATTTAACGCGCATCATACCTTCAATATGACGTAGTTCATCACTAGTAATAATGTTCACGTTATGTAGTTCTCTTAGAACTAATAATGTATTAATGAAATCACTTAGATTGGATCGATATTCATTCATCGTGTTTCCCCCTTTCTAGGCGATAACAGGCGAGTGAGCAGTACTTGGCATCTGCTCGTCCATACACTGTAAAAGGACGCCCACAGTAGGCACACGTTTTGTTATAAAAGGCCTTGCGGTTAACTTTATCAAGGTTCGCGTTCCACCAGGTCATACAGCACGTCTTTGAACAAAAGATCTTCTTTTTACTTCTCGTTTTTCTCACGAGCTTTTTGCCACATTGTTTACATAAATCAGTTGTGTCGACTACTTCCTCTTTACTCCGTCGAACAACTGACTTCACCGTCCCTAGTGGAATATTTAGTTCTCTACTGATGGCTTTATACCCGAGTCCCTTGCTTTTTAGTTCGTTAATCAATTCTTTTTCTTCTTTGGTCATTTCCATACCCTCCTACCTGTAAAAGGAGAATTAACGAGCGTTTGAGTAGCAAAGAGATGAAATTTCTTCAAATTCTTTGGCCCCCACGTCTTCGTTCAAGAGTAAAAGGACAAAAACAACCAAAAGCGGACATTAAAAAGGACCCAGCGCTAAAGCTAGGCCGTTTTGGAAATTCTAGATTTCTAAAAATTTGACCTTCCGTATTTTTGAGGTGGGGGCTGCGGTACTTAGCAAATCGTCAAGAAGTCCGACCGGGGGGGGCCACTATTTCATCACAAAAATATGTGAACTAGTCAACAAAAAGTAGACACAATTTGTCAAAATCAAGGACACAATTTCTTAATAAGTAGACACCATCATTCAATAAATTAGACACAAGCACACTTTGAAAAGTAGACATCTTTAACTTGTT
>Ga0265295_1004304_pt1 | contig 19328 bp, 19 predicted proteins | sample Munlansysbiofilm_FD_192503 | JGI IMG/M metagenome (GOLD analysis project Ga0265295, IMG submission 192503) | Leachate microbial communities from a municipal landfill in Southern Ontario, Canada - Methane capture system biofilm | ecosystem: Engineered > Solid waste > Landfill > Unclassified ... | reverse complement strand
TGAATAGACAATTTTGAATTTAACTTCAATATATTCATCAACCAGAGCATTGCCCGTATCCGCAGACAAATCCAAAGGTTTTATAATCTCATAGTCTGATAGCTCTTCAATAATGCCACAAGCTTCGTCTACAGACAAAGTCTCACTAGCAGAAAAAGTAGGAGAGGTATTATTTTCTTCTAAATATTTTAGAGCCATATTTATTATTTCATATGAGTTAAAAACTTCTTCTCCTAGTTCATAAGAGGTTAAGTAATAAATGGGAATATTGTTTATTTTCATGTACATTTCTTTGATTGAAAAATCAGCATTGTTAAAAGGGTCAGAGACACAAATATCACTATTTTTTAAGTCATTTATTAAGTCATTAATTTGTTCCCCATGGCTTAACAAAATAGAATATGATTCTTCTGAAGATGTACATCTTGGAAATTCATAATCTTCGTTATCCCTGTCTTGAGGGTATAAAAAAGAACCGTCAAAAGAAAATTCGAGAGAATAGTCACTTATCCCTAGTTTACAATCCTCATCTGAGGGCACTTTGTCTAAAAAAGTCGTAACATCATCAATATAATTAATTCTATTTTCTTTATCTCTAATATAATATTTCTTTACATTGCCCATCTTATCTCTCCAAGTTTAATTTTAATTATTATACGCATTAATATATTAATTTAAACTTAATATAAATTAAATACATTTTTGCAATAATACAAAATTGCGTTTATTGCATTTTTTCTGCAAGTCCACTTTTAATGTTGCAAAAATTCCACAATGTTTTTCTTTCAAGCTTCTCTCTATTAAGTTTTTCAAGGTTTTCTTTTTCAATCTCACTTATATTGATTGATTCATTTTGTCCTTGATAGACAATCATTGGAAAATTTGATAGTGTTGGTTTATTTTCAATTTTAAGCATTTCTAAAATTTCAAATAGCTCTCCCTCGTTATGGATAGCTACTATCCACTTGTTTAAATCATTTCTAGTCACGAAATCAGCCTTTTTTCAGCTCAGCAGTTTCGTCCACCACCGCCAAGCTCTCTTCCGTATCACTAATATACCCATCTATGTCTATTTCCGCATCCGCAGTCAACGAAATGCCCGCAATCCTCTCAATCTCAGGGGTCAAAGGAAGTTCCAATTCAATCCACTTCTCAGCAAACAACCTCGCAGCCTCTTTTTGGAACAACGGTTCATCTCTAAGAATATCCGAATCATAAACCTCAAGGGGAAATCCAAATTCTTCTTTTCCAATATTTACCCCTCTCTCAATCCAAATATCGGGATTTTTCATATATTTTACAGCTTCAGTTATCATCATTCTTTTATCCGCTAGATGAATCTCATACGGCATTTTCTCACTTAACCCAATTTTATTAGCGTAAAAAGCGAGAGCTTTATCTTCTTGAATTTTATACTCAGGCAGACATTTTTTATAAGGAGTAGCTAAATCACCGGTATATGCCTCGTAAATCTCATGAATCATAGCCCAGCGAGCCAAATCTTTATCATCAGGGAACAAATTTGCCAAATTAACACAATGCTCAGCAACACTTATATCAGCCTGATTCCAGAATCTCATTTCCCTAGAGAGAGACTCAGCAAACAGCTCAGGTCGGTAGTCTTTCTCTTTTAAATCAAAAGGATTTAACGTATTTCCATATCTGTCATCAACACTGCAATTTTCCATAATCTTACTTATTTCATCATTAGAATTAACCCGTCCGCCAATTTTCAAAGATGCATCGTATAGCATCTTTGAAGCAACATCTCTTATGTGTTGAATTTCTTCTTTTATAATCGAATGTGTATCATATTGTTCTACTAGAGAAGCGAGTTTATCAATTTTATTTTTAAGTATTTTTAACATTGAATTAGCCATTTCTATATCCTCTCTCCCAGAGGGAATTATCACTACAAAATGTAAACATTTTTATTCTCCTTTAATTAATTTTTTGTCCCAACATCAGAAAAAGCCAGACTAGCTTATGCATCAGATATATATGCGTTTATAGCAACTTTCGTTTCCGCAGGTTTGGAGATGATGTTTTGTTTGATTCCCTAAAACTCTTCTCTTTTTAATGAAGTGAGTTTTTCTAAAATAATTTTTTGCTCATTAAACCATTTTCAAGCTTGATAATTTTGCATATTTTTCCCGCATGTAATTGAGGATATCATCCCCTACCCCTTCAACTCAGCAGTTTCGTCCACTTCAGGAACATCTTTATCTAAAATATAATCCCCAACTAAATCTTTTTTCTCAACAATGCTAGAAGCATACTTCTTATACCAATCAGATTCTTTTATCTTAGCAACATATTCCTCCATGGGTCCTAGAGTATCTTTCTTTCCAAAAACCTCAAGCCCAATGGGAGTATCAAAAGAGTAATTTTTTTTCGATGTATCATCATAACCCGGTTCTGGAAATTTAGGCAACTTAAAATCTCGATGCTTGATATTCGCAAACTGAGCAAGTTCAGCGAAAGGTATTTCTAGTTTATCTCCTAATTCTCTGTATCTATTTAAAAATAAACCATTGTTTATTTCTTTATCCCAGAAAAGTCCCCAATTAAGTTTTTCTAATTCCTCTTCCCCCATAAATTCATAATAATCAGCTATATTATCTTTAGTAATAAAATCTGGATTATCTTTTTCATTTTCTAATTTAAGAGTAAACATTTTACTTTTAAAATCCTCTATATCTTCCATAGAAAGCCACTCAGGCTTAACTCTAATTCCATTCCAAAGTTTTTTCATTTCTGCAATTTGGTCAGGTGCGCTCAACGCCCATAAGTGTTTTTCATGCCCACTACCATTCCCTATGAAATATTGACAATCCATTTGAAGTCGTCCAAGCATCTTATATCCAAATTCATCCGCTTTTATTTTATCTTCTAGATTTTTATTCATCTTTCCCATCTCTAAACCCCTAATTCAGTATTTTGTTCAGTTCCAGCATCCGCGGGAACATCTTTATCTAAAATATAATCCCCAACTAAATCTTTTTTCTCATTAACATCAGAATTAGTTTTATTACCATAGGCAATAACAGCAAACCCAAGAGAATCTCTATTTTTTCTAAAATATTCTTTAGTCTCTTCTAAAACTTCATCACTTATGCTGTCAGGCTTAATTAGAGTAAAAAATACTCCATCTATAGAGTAGTTTTCCAAATAGTTTATACCATTAATCATTTGATCATCATACAATCTATTCATTTCAACATAAGCCCAATCGTTTTGAGCGCCTATCTCTGCTACAAAAGCTTTTCTAATTTTTCCAAACTCGTGTGAGTTATCACTTTGGTTCATAAAAACAATTTTTGAGTGATTTTTGTATGTTAAAAGGTGTTTTTGTAATTTATCAATATCTTTTTTTAGCTCATTAAAATCCACATTTGTTTTCTGAAAACTTTCAAAATAATTTCCATCTTTATGAGCAAAAGTTTTAGTTATATTCCCCATCTCTCTTTCACTCATTTGAAAAAATGTTGTACCTTTAATATTTTTATGGTTTATTGGTGGTAAAACACACAACATGTCATCATATCTATCTTCTGATACCTGCTTCCATATTTTTGGATATTTAAAAGCCATATATTCCGCAAGTAAACTATCATATTCATCTTGTGTAACTAAGATTTTATTTTCAAGATATGCTGTTTCATGAGTAGCAATTGTTCCATCATACATCTTATTGATTCCATCTTTATTGAGAACATAATCTGCATAGATAATATCATTGTTTGATTTGAATTCCATAACCACATAATCAGAAGGTATTTGACTTCTCTCAGCTTGTTTTGCTAAGATTTCATCTTTCAAAAACTCTATATTTGCTATATGCTTAAACGCATTATTTGAATAAAGCGAAATATCATGGGCAGCTTCGAGAGCTATTTGATTTAAAGTGTCTTTTGGAGAAAATGACTTTAAGTCTCCTTCGAGCTTTTTAGCGTATATTTCTTGAAATTGTTCACCTAAGTCTTCCGAAAACTCTTTTTTTAGAAATTCGACATATTTCTCATTATTGCCAACACTAAAATTTTTTGAGAAAAAGTTTTCACTTGATTTTATTTTGTCTTCTAGATTTTTACTCATTTTTTTCTACTCCTTGTTTGTTTTTTATAAACTAAAGCTTAACATCACTAGATGTTCCAGCATCCATAGGAACATCTTTATCTAAAATATAATCCCCAACTAAATCTTCTTTTTCGATGGCATTATTAATATATTTTTTATACTCAGGCGATTCTTTTATCTCTTCTATATAATCATCTATGGGTTTTAGAGTGTCTTTTATTTCAAACCAACTCATTCCGGTGTAGCTACTTGTAGCTGTGTATATCTTCTCTACATCCTCATCTTTTAGCCTTAAATCTGCACAAATTTTTTCATGCCTATCGCCTAAACAGTACATAAAATCAGAATGATGCTTAGTTTTATCCCCATCACTCATAAACTCATAATAGTCGGCTATATTATCTTTAGTAATATCAGCTTCAACGAGAAGCTTCCCATCTAAGAGGTCAATTTTAACCATATTTTCACCACTACCCATAAAGCCCATAGTGCTAACATCTACTTTATCCACAAAAGAGACCTCTGCTTTATTATATTTTTCCATAGCAGAATAGATTAATTCTTTTGTAGTTTTTATTTTATTATCAGTCATAGCTAATCCTTTAATACTATTTCTTTGGGTATTCAAACCATTTTCATTTTCAAATTTATCCAGCCATTTAATCTCAGCTTTTCCAAGAGGAGTTAAAAACTCAATATGAAAGTCATCATTCGAATCATAAATTATCTCAATATCCGCATCTATTTTTGAACGAATAGCTTGGGTTATTTGATTTTGTTGTTTATGGTCAAAATTTCCGGTAATTCTTCTCATTTTAATTTCTCCAAATCAACCCCAGCATCCACAGGAACATCTTTATCTAAAATATAATCCCCAACCAAATCTTCTTTAGGCACAGTCGATTCAATACCTAATTTATCCATCATTTCTTTTTTGGTTTCATCTAACTTGCTATCACTATATTTATCATCATCTTCAAGGTAAAACTTAATTCCGCTTTCAAGACGAGCTTCAAAATCCTCTTTATCTTTAGGGACCACAAGACTTAAATCCCCTTCACAGTAGGAAAAGTTTGCCCCACCTTGATGTTCTCTTGTCGGCGCTAAATAAAACTCTCTTCTAAAACCATCATTAGCAAGCGAAAGTTCCGCCCAAGAGCCAGAAACCATTGACTTAGCGGTCAATCCAGCATCACTATAGTCATATCCAAAAGATTTGAGACCGCCGCCTCTAAAAATAGTCATATCTTCCCTACTACCATCTAAAAAAAGTTGCGAATCTTTGATTAAGTCTTCCAAATCAGGTCTTTGGATTTTTAAAATTTCCCTCTCTTGAATATAACCTCTTGAATTATCATAAAGTTTATCAATTTTATCAACTATTTCAGAATGACTTTTATTCAAAAGATAATGAGCCGAACCATACAACTCACCGACATCATTCTCAAACAAAGGCTTATCACTCATTTTAATACCTAACACAGAGTTTTTTAAAAGCTTTTCTTTAACACTTTCTTCAATATCAGAGCCTTTAATATCTGCAATAATACAATTTATATCTTTTTGAATATTCAAACCAGTATCATCATTTTTAAGTTTTCTAATCGCAAGTTTTTTAATGCTTTGTAAATCAGGACCATCAATCAAACTATGAGAATCTATTAAATTTGCAAGTTCTTCTTCAATTTGTCTATCATTAGGATAATATTCCAAATCACCCCTTAATGACCATATTTTATTATTTATTTTTTGATTCTCTTCTAGCTTATCTATATCACTTTTTTTATAAATAACAGGAGCTTTAGTGTCATGAGATAACATCGCAAGCAAATTGTATTTAGTAGTTAAATCTATTAAATTGTCTTTTGCAGCCTTCTGGTAAGCATAAAACTCTTCCTTATATTCATCATCCCCAAGAACCGCATAAATAAACTCCAACTTATCACTCAGATTTTCAATATTAGCCATCTTGTTAAAAAGATGGACATCCAACATCTCTTTTTCTTTATAGTACATAATTTTCTGCAACTCAGTAGGCTCGACAAGTTCGTCCTCTCTTATCCTTCCACCATACTCAATTCCGGTCTTCGGGTCAGTCAAGGAATATAAATTAACCCCTGAATCCATAAAGGATTCTCCTATAGTAAACGGTCTGCTGTCCCATTGAACCAAATCATCTTTATCAAATTTCGGATTATGGAAATTATCATCATTAAAACCAAAAGAGCGCAGAGAACGTCTTATCAGTCTTTCATCATCCGAGATAACCCCATTTTCTTTTTCAAAAGTAACACCAACAGTAGAGTATTCATCTTTAAGGGCGTTCATAATATTTTTATATTTTTTATCTTCAATAAAAGACGCTAAATCATAAAGAAACATCTCATTTTTATATTTGGTATTAATAACCGAGTAGTAATCATCTCCAAAACCGCCAAAATCAGCAATCATTTTGACAGCAGGTCTAATTCTTTCTTCTATATCTTCTAGTGTTATTTTCGCCATTTTTTATCCTTTATATGTATTTATCTAAGTATAAGCATAAATAGATTAATTTAACCTTTTTTGACTTTTATTTAACCAAGTCTTCAATCCCGAAAACAATGTCTTCATAAGTAGCAGTATCAATCCAGCCATTCTTTTTATATTCTTCAAGAACTTCTTCTTTACTGATATGGATAGCCTTTTTTTCTTCTACAAGTTTTGCAGTATCACTAATATCATCTTTAGAAGCAAGATTCAAGTACGCAGTAATCTCATACACAGGAATAACCGTAATCACTCCACTTCCACCACAATGACTACAGTTGTTTTCTTCATTTGTTATCATTTTATCTTTACAGTGAGGACACAGTTTCCCAGCAAGGTGTTGATTAATTGCCATTCTAACTTTATCATTAAAATCTGCTTTATTAATACCTTTTGCATCGATAATTCTACTAAGTGCTGCTTCATTGTCTTTTGCGTGGACAGTAAGTAATGCCAGGTGACCAGTCCTAGCAAGCTCAAACGCCGCCACAAGCTCTTCATCCTTCCTTGCTTCACCAATCAGTGCAACATCAGGGTCTTGCGAGAAAATACTACTAATGAAGTCACTCAGAGTAGGAGGTTTTTCAGAGTTCTTTCTATCCATTAAGTCAAAGGTTACAATGTCCTTCAGAGCAACTTCGGCAGGATTTTCAATTCTATGGATTCGTCTATTAAGCTCATCACGAATATAAACCAAAGTGCTGTTTAGGAATGTAGTCTTCCCACTGTTTGTCGCACCACTAACAATAACAATACCATCACTGCTTTTTCTTAGGACATTTTTTATTAATGTTGAAGCTTTTAAAGAGTATCCAAGCCCTTCAAGTGATTTCAGTTCTTCCTCACGAGGAAGTCGTCGTAGTGAAACCGATTTGCCACGAGTATTATTATATGTTGATTCTTTCATGTGAAAACGAAAGTTTCTAGTAATACCGTTATTCAATGTCTGCACTAAAAGGGAACGGACCTCTTCTCCATCATCAACTTGGGTTTCACGGTTAGACCTGTAAAGAATTTGATTTATTAAATTATTTGTAGTCTCAATATTACTAAAGCCATCCCCGATTTTTATAATTTTCGTTTTTTGCCTAGCAGTATAAGAGTAGTTACTTTCATCAAACAGTTTAAAATGCAAGTCGGAAATATTAGACGTTTCCATATAGTTAAGGAGCTGAACAAGATTCTCACTCGCACTGCTATCGGAGTTGAATTTTATACCTTTGTTCCCCCAAACATCATTAGAAACGCGAGAGTTTATAAAAAAGATTTCTTCAAAGTCAAAATCAAACATATCAGCAGTCGGAAAAGCAATCCCTATAGCTTTAACCCCACCTTTTTGAACAAGAACCATTTCCCCGTCTATTTCTTTGAATTTTTCAACAGTAATAGCAGGAATGATTGAAAGGGACTTTGATAAAGTCAACAGCTTTTTTTCATCCGCAGTAGCAGTTTTGTTTTCCCTACGGCTTTTCATTGAGAGGAAAGAATCAATGTTGTAGTTTTCTTTTAATTCCTCAATGGTTGAGACAGTGTTTTTTATCTTAAAATCATGAGCTAAATTATTTATCATAATCTGATGTTCATCAGGGTTCCGAACCATAATGGGAATATCTTTAAAAACAAATCTGTCAGCAATTTTCACATCAACAGATTCATCATTGCTTTGGTTATCTGTAACGATTCTATCAAAATAATCTGCATTGCGTTTTGCCAGTTTGTAGTAGTTTTCATCAACTTTTTTCTTAGCTGAGGGTATCAGTTTTTCTATAAAAATATCACTGAGGATTTTTGCTCTTGCAAGATTAGACATATTTTTTCCTATAATAATTATTTATTCAATCATACGTGTAAATATATAAATCTATTCTTAAACAATTAAAGTGTAGCCATATCATTAGTTGACAGATTGTTTGGATTTGACACGCAAATCTACGCTAAAGACTCATTCTCTCCACCCTCTTAATCATAAAGACCATTTAGGCGAAGCCGTTCTCTAAAAGGTTAAATCGTTAACCAAATAACAACTTCACCTAGTCAACCCCACACCTCTTCTCTTTAATACTTACCAAATAGAGTTTTATCCGAGTTTTGTATCCGTTGATGTTTTAGGGGTAGTTTTATCAGCAATATATCCATCAATAAGTTTACCACCACTACCGTCAACATGTTCTATTTCATTTTCCAGCTCAATTTTACCATCGGTAAGTTTTTCAACACCACCTTCGTAAACACATTCCCAATTATCGAATTCTCTTATTTCTCCATCATCATCAAAAGTTCTTTTTGTATGTACTTTTTGTTCAACATTAACATAGCTAGCACCATCAATTGACCGAACACCAAATTGACCGTCATTGAGGTTTTTATAAATATCTTCACCTGCAAGGTGCTCACTGTTAAAAAATGAAGTGTCCATCTCTATCGAACCACTTCCACCACCCCAATATGTAATAAGGGTCTCACCTTCCATTTTAAATTCTGAAGTAGGCGTATCCACATCTACATAAGTTCTAGAGGCTTGAAATTCAGCTTTCTTTTTATCGTCTTTTATTTCTTGTGATGTTTGAACACCATCTTCAATAAACCTGCTTACTAAATCTTCCATATCTAAACCAGCGGAAGCATATTTATAACCTTTTTCAACAAAATTAGAGATGGCTTCTATATTTGCCGTGCTGACATCAACATCATCCCAAGCGCCAAATTCATCATCAAAATCATCAAAGCTATAATCGCTGTAATCTTTTTCAAAATCAACACTTAAGGGATATTCAAAAATAGCATATCCGCCCATTCTTCCATTAGAACCTAAAAATTTTAAATCCGCAAACGGTGTCTCTTCAAAAAACGACCAACTGTCCATTAAAAAAGATTGTTGATATTTAGAAATTTGTTCGTCTGTAACAAATTCATCTATACTATCTTTATTTAAGCCTCTTTTTAGAAGCTCCTCTTTTATCTCTTTTTCTGAAAAATCATTATCTAAGCCATAAATTTTAACATTAAACCCTAGTTTATTTTCTTCAAAATTTGAATAATTCCTACTGAAATGAAACATATTAGTTATAGCATTTTGATACTTCTCAATTTCACTTTTTAAATCATTAAGCTCTTTTTGATAATTAGGCTCACTATAGATATCAACATCTTCATTTTGTTCATCAAATATTTCACTTACTTCAGTGATGTTTTTTAGTTCAATCTCATCCTGCGAATATTCTTTCATCTCTGAGCTAAAACTAAAATCGCCGTTCAGAACAACTTTTTTATCTTCAAAAAAAGCATATATTTCTTTTTGATTATTTTCTAAAAAGTCAAAAGCTTTTACAATAGAAGGATAGTCCCTATTGTATTCTGTATCAGAAAAAGAAAGAGCTATATCATATTCATCACCAAACTTTTCAACAGTCGATGAATCAAATATATTGTTTAAAAAAAGCTGCTCTCCCTTGTGCGAAAGTTTGAAGGAGTTCAGCTCGCTGATTATTTCTGATAAATTTACCTCTTCATTACGACTAAATAACTCTTCATATATTTTTTTCATCTTATTCTACCTTTTTAGATTATTTGATAAATATTATAAGTTTAAATAGCTTATTTTATCCTTAACACTATCTCTCTCCCCTACCCAAAACCTCATTAATAATCGGAATCCATAAAACAGTTGTTGAAATCATTGCAAGATCAGGAGGCGCTACAATAATTTAACTATAAACTTATTGTAGTATTTTTAATTACAGCTTGATATTCTTCTTATTTTTCGTGAAAGAACTTAGTTTTTATAAAAATATCAGAATTTTTTTACTTTCTTAACTACCCACCCACCTTAGCACTGCTAGCACCGACCCTATACACTTCCCCACTATCTTCCATAAACTCATAAAACACGCTTCCATTATTTAAGGTTACTTTTTTTGCATCATATTTTTTATCAGCTTTTGTAGTGAAAACTTTTCCGTTTTGTACTAACTGAACCCTTGTATTTTTTTTCACAAAGATTGTGGTAGTATCTTTCATAAAAATGATTTCTTTATAATGGATTCCAGCCCAGACAATAAGAGCAGGAATGACGAAGTATAAAACATATTTGAATTTACCGCTTTTTTCACTTTTAGGTTTTTTCGATTTCGAGGACTTTTCTTCCGTTATATTTATTTTGCCACTATAGTTTTCTAAAAATACACTCATAACGTTAGAGAGTTTTTCGCTATATATATTATTATCAATGATTTCAATGATTTTTTCTTCATCAATATTGTCGCTTTTTTCAGCAGCTTCATTGTTTTGATTAACATTATTAAGCGTTTCTAAAATCTCATTCATCTTTTTTGTCATAATAGCTTGAGATTCGACTGTTTTCTTTACGGAAGTATCATTTTGCTTAGCCTGCGTAATTGAGAGCTCAACAGCTTTGTTGTATTTTTTTTGCTCTTTTTCCATTAATTCAATTTTTTTCATCAACTCACTATATTTTCTTAAAAGTTCTTCATTTTCCATTTTGCTGCCCCCTTACACTAATTTATTTTTGAAAGCGAAACCTGACTTTACCATCAGTCAGTATTCCGCCGACTCCAGTACTCACATCAATGGCTTCCCACTCAACATCTCTCAAGGAATCCGAATAATTATCTCTGATATACGACCCAAAAAGTCTCTCGACTACATCATTTTTATATGTTGAGTTAAAATCTAAAAACATATAAAAAGCAGTATTATCAGTCGCATCAGGAGCAAAATATACTTTATTGTCACCATAATTTTGCAATATTTTAAAATAAGATGTTTCAGGGTTTGTGTTATCGCTGACATTATTATCAATAATATTGAAAAATGTGTACCCCTTACAATCATTTAGCCTAACGGCGGTTAATTTTTCCGTAGTTATCGCGTCACTACAAGGGTCGACAATTTTATGCATATATCCGTCTGTATCCATAACCCCAGAGAGAAAAGATGAGATATCATGATACCCTTCATCCAATTTTTTTTGAAATCTTTGCTCAAGAACCAAAGGAACAGAGTAGTATGAGACCATTGCGATAACAGACAGGCTAAAGAATATCCCAATCGGAGTAAGACCTATGCCAATCATCCCGTTTCTCATCTTTTTGTTTCTTGTGGTTACTTTTTTCAGTATCAACATTTTCAATTCCTTATAAATTTTGCTTAACGCCGTTTGTCACCTTATAACTAAAAACATCACTATTATATAAAACCTGAACATTCGGACTGTTCTCAGGGTCTTTGTTGTTAAAATCGGAGTATTCGATTTTATAGACAATATCATTGTGTTGGAAATAGGTGAGTTTTTCTTTTGGAAGTTCCCCATAACTGCTTCTATACAGCTCAATTGTCTCAGCAGGAGACAAAGGATTATCCATTGCTAAGATTACTTTTGTATACAAAACATTATCTCTGGAGTTATCTCTGGAAACATCATATTTGTCCGCAAAAATCGTCACATCATAAACTTTGTTTTTATATTCAAAGGTTAAATCAATATTACACCCAATTAAATCAGGGTTCGGACGAATCATCGCCCTATTCCATTTATAATTAATATGTCGCATAGGAACACTAGGTTGAAAGTTTATAATATTTGCATCTTTGGGTAAAAAGATTTTTGTGAAATACAAAGGATGAAGTTCAATTTTTATAATTGTCGTGTTGATAATTGAGATTGTCTTTGATTTCAAAGAGAGTTGCATATTCTTCATCAAATTCAGATTTTTATTAACATCATACTCCATCCCCTCAAGGTGTTGAATATCTTTTTCTTTATCATATAGCTCAATAAAGTTCTTTGATGTAGTAAATTGTTCATCAACACCATCTTCTGCAATCAAATTTAAGTTAAAGAAGATGAACAATATTAGAAAAAATCTCATTTTTTAAAATTCCTTGATTTTAAAGTTTTACAACTATTTTATTTATAAGTGACCAACAACCGAATCGCCCTACTATTCTTTAAAGCTCTTTAGCCAAAAAAGCCTATGTATTTCACATCATAGATGTAAATGTATTAAAAAATACTTAAGGGTGTGATTTTCACTTGGAGTTGTTGTAAACAAATGAATTATAATAAATACAGGGCAAGAAGTAATCTAGCACCTAATTATTTTTTATCCAATTTTTATCACAAATGAAGATTTTAATCAGCACTCTCTTGTTTTCAATTTCTTCCCCTATTGAAAGTTTTTTTGTCCGTTGTTTAAAAAGCCCAACACAAGGGGATTAAACAACTAAGGATTTAAGAGTTTTTCTTCCGTGCTAAAAACTCAGTACAGACTTGGTAGTGAAAGATAGGCATTCATCAACACAAGAGCCAATGCCTTTTGTATTTAGTTCACAAAACCTCTAAATGAGTGTCAGCATCAACCGTTTGCTCTTTTTGAGAAAATTCATAAACCATCTCTTTTTGTAGGTTATTAATCCCTTCCGCTATATGCTTCGGAACAAAGTTTTCAAAAAAAACAGCATTATCAATAACGGAGACCTTTTTATTTATCAGCTCAACTTCATCAGTTTCAGTAACCAGCCATTTTCCAATAGAAAGGTTTAAGTCACTTTGCTCAAATAACCCAGACTTAATTTCAGAATTAACAATGGTCCAAAACGCGTGAGGCTCCCCTTGCAACGTAATATCGCCGAATAAACCAAACCCCTCTTTATTTTTTGGAGAATAAACAAGGTCAATCGCCCATTTTTTGTCACTTTTTACAGCAAAACCAAATTCTTGACACTTGTAGATATCAACAACTTCCTCATCACTATATTTAGAGTTTTTAGCATAAAAATCTTCCATAATATCTAGTTTTGCGAGATAATCCATAGTTTTTTGAGAAACGATTTTTACAATATCAACAGCATTTTCTTCAAGGTAATCAACCATTTTTTGGGTTCTATCAATGTTAGTAGCAAATTGCCTGAGAAACAAATCAATTCTTACGAGGTCATATCTCTCTTTTAAAGAAAGTGTCGCTTGGGAAAGCTCGCTAGATTTTAAATTAGTTTCTGTTAATGTCTTAAAATAAAGATGAAAGAACCGCTCTAAAGGCTCTATTTTATTACTATTATTGTTCAGGCTATAGATAATATTTTCAAACCCTTCTGAAAGTGCAATATGTTTCATAGAGCATTTCCATACTTATCTAAATGTGAGGTATTATTGGCGCACATAGAGGAATCCATCTTTACACTAAAAGGAAGAGACAAATCACCCATTTGTTCTAATAATTTTTTACTTAAATCTATTTCTAAATCAAAGCTATTATTATTTGGAGGACTTAACAGTTCTGCGCAGATATCTAAATCTTGTGAGCTTATAAATTCAATCATTCTTGTAGGACAGGTGTATTTTTGAATTTCATCTATAAAATTCTCATTATTGCTTTTAATGTAAATGTCACCGAGTCCGCCACAGTCTTTACTGTTTTGCAAAAGCCTTACTCTTATTATCATCTTTTTTCTCCTTACTAAAGTTGTTTTAAATAAGCTATATTTTCCTATATAAGGAAAATATAAGACTTATTTGTAGAAGTTATTTACAAATGTAATTTGGTATAAGTTAAAACGGAATTTCATCTTCATCTATATCTATTTCAGGTACAGAATCAATGCTTGGCATTTGGCGACTTTGAGCATTTGCTTGTTGATAACTTTGTTGTTGCTGTTGCCCACCTTGCTTATAACCCTGTACATTATTGTTTTGCAATGGGGCTTGATAACCGCCACCACCTTGAGAGTTACCTTTTGAGTCTAGCATCTGCATAGTTTCAACTATCACAGAGTGTTTTGAGCGTTTTTGTCCGTTTTGATCGCTCCATTGCTCAAAGTTTAGTCTCCCCTCAACTAAAATTTTACTTCCTTTACGGAGATACTGATTAGCTACCTCTGCACTTCTTGCAAAAAATGTAATATCTACAAAACATACTTCCTCTTTTTTTTCACCGTTACTAGTGAATTTTCGGCTAGTGGCGATTGCAGTTTTTGCTATCGCCACTCCAGTCCGAGAATATTTAAGCTCAATTTCACGAGTTAAGTTTCCGACCAATATAATTTTATTAAACATTTTAAACCCTCTTTTTGGTTATCTAAAAGCATTATAGGTGTAAATGTATTAATTCGTTCTTAAGAAGATAAAAGTAGATTTTTAAGGGGATTTATTTAGTGTGGATACAGGGGGGATTAAAAACAGGAAGCAACAACCGAACGCTCTACCGCTCTTAAACGTTAAGAACTCGCTTTAGCCGAAGGCGTGCTCTTAAGCTCTTAATTGTATACTCAGCCTCTCACTCATAGGCACATGTTCGAGCACCATTTACAGCCTGTTTATTTCAGACAAGGCTTTTACTTTTTTTTCTAAAAATTCTATCTTTTTTCTCAGTAGAAAATTTTCTTCATTTATTCCGTCTAAATCCACAATCATTTTTTTGTTAATATTTGCACATTTGTAAAACTTTTCAATCTGCTTTGTGTCTACGTCTTTCAACTTAATGTAAATATCCGCTTCTGAAATATTTATCAACAATATTAATCCTAGAATTATCTTTTTCATATTTTCCTACCTTTTTTCATATTTTCACCCCTATTTTTTAGTTGTTTTCATTTGCTTGATTAAATCAAAATACTTCTTTCCGACTACAATTTCAAAATGTTCGTGAAGCCAAAAAAACATTACTTCATCATCGAGAATATTTTCAATCTGTAAATCATCCAATCTAAAAGTTCTCCTACTATGCTTATCATTAAGCCCCTTGACAGACACAGTGTAGCAAGGTATCCCATTATCATCAAATGGTTCTATTTCAAACAGGTCTCTTACGTTGATGTCAAATAATACCTCTTTTTTATCAGCTTCGTTTTTGTAAATTTCTATAAGTTTATCGACTGTATAGTGTCCAACACTATCTCTAAACACAATCCCTTTAGTTTTAAATAATTCAAGAGCCTCTTTTAAAATTTCAATATTTTCTTTCATTATTTTTCTCCTAGTTTAGACTTCGTAGCATCATCAGGTTTGCGATATTAATCATCGAAGCTCTTTTTATTTTTACTTAAAGCAACCATCAGCATACGCCTTCAAAAATGTCAACAACAGAAACATCGTCATTATTGTTATTTTCATGTATCTAGCCTTATTTTCTCTATGTAAGCCACCCCTTTAGCAGTACTAAGGACAGTAACTTTTTCACCATCAGAAAAAGTATCATTATTTGCTAAATCAATATTCCAGTAAGTCGCTTTATAATAAACTTTCCCGCCTTTAACAACGCCGATACCTTTTTCATTTAAAAAATTATCATTATTCTCTTTCTCTTTAGATTTCAGAAATATCTTCAATGCCGTTGTTCTCAAAGAAAGTAACAACACAATAGCAATAACTGAAACGCCAGATAATTGCCACAACCCATCCGGGAAAATAGCAAAATAAGACAAAGCCCCTATAATTAGAAATGCTAGCCCAAACCAGAAAAACACAAACGAAAAAGTTAGTATCTCTAACGCAATAAGTCCAAGACCTATTGCTAGCAAGATAATAGGAGATATAAGACTAAGAATCTGATTTTCCACCACTTAGTCCTTTAAAAAACGCCTCACCCATAACGCTCATAGAGCCTATCACTTCTGCAACATTATACGGCAGAATCACTTTATTAGCAGAATCGCTTCCTGCAAGCTTTGAAAAAGCACTGATTCTATCTTTCGCCAATAAAAATTCCGAGGCTTCTTTATTGTTTTTCATCGCTTCATTGATAGTGTTCATAGCTTTCGCTTGCCCGTCAGCAGTAGCAATTTCTTTATATTTTGCAGCATCCGCCATTCTCTCAATCGCTTCCGCTTTTAAAAACTCTTCTTGTCTAAACCCTTCAGCATTCAAAATTTGAGCCGCTTTATCAGCTTGTGCAGTCGTTTCTTTTGCCCTTTTTTCTCTTTCAGCCTGCATTTGAAGGTTCATTGCCTTTTCAATCTCTTTAGGAACAGCAATATCACTAATTTCAACTCTTGTTATTTTTACACCCCAATTTGAGGAAGCTTCCCCTAGTGCAGTCTGAAGTTTAGTATTTAATGTGTCTCTGTTAGACAAAGTGTCATCTAGTTGCATAGAGCCTATTTCACTTCTTAAAGTTGTCATTGCCAGATTAGAGATTGCTGTCTTATAGTCAACCACATTGTAAGTTGCTTCTTGAGCATCTTCAATTTTACAAAACACAATGCCGTCAATAGAGATATTAACATTGTCTTTTGTGATAACAGATTGTTTTGGAATATCAATCATCTGCTCTTTTGTTGATAATATATTTATAGGATTATCAACAACAGGAATTATAAAATTCAAGCCACCCCTTAATACACTATGAAATTTCCCTAATCGCTCAACAACCAGCATATCCGCCTGCGATACCACCCTTACACCTTTTACAACTAGAACAATCGCAAATAATGCAATTACCCCCGTGATAATAATACCTTCCATTTTCTTCTTCCTTTCCTTTTTTTTTATTTCAACAACATTCTATCATTTTATAATTCTCTTGTCAACTATTCAGTCTGTTTTCTGATAAGCCTTTGCTCTACCGCTCTTCAAAGCTCTTAACACCCGTGTGTAAAATGCCATTGGCTAGCATTTTTATGAAAACCATTTAGGCGAAGCCGTGCTCTTTACTCTTACTCTACCGCCCTTAAAACTAAGAACCCGCTTTAGGCGAAGCCGTGCCCGTCGCTCTTAGCTCACCTGTACACAATCCCTACTCGCTTGATAAATTGCCATAAAATCTGAAATACTAAATCTACGGTACGATGTATCAGACGATAACTGAAACCGATTATTCTTTTGACGCATATAGTCTTCCAAGTCTTCGTTATTGTTGATTATCTCTAGACACCAGAGGAGAAGTTTTTTATATTCATAGGAGTTTTCACTTAAGTCATTTAAATCAGCTTCAGCAATCTGATTTAATTCATAGATGACTTTCTCAACTCTTTTTACATTTTTTTTCATGAAAATAAAGGCAGGTAAAGAAATAGAGCTGTTAACATCTTTTAAAAATTCATCTATATTTACTGATTGCAACTTTTCTTCGCAGATATTATTTGAGCTAATTTTATTAATTATCACCATTTTAATTTTCTTTTATGCCGGAACGAGGCGTCTATGCAACTCATTCATAGAATTTCCCGTCAAAAACCTGTCTCATCTTTTCAGTTGTCGGCAACCCAATAACAAAAGCCCCATGCTCATTAATCGCACAGGCGTGAAAACGGGGCGTATTCATTAAAAAATCCCGAACCTTAGAGGACAGTCCGAGAAGTGTGGTAATCTCATCGACCTGTTTCTTTATACCCTCACCACTTTCATCTTCACTTTTCTCAGGGAATAGGAAAAACTTTGTCTCAATCGAATCATAAACACCCTTAGGGATATGATTACTCTCTTGAGAGATAGGAGCAAGGACAAGATTGTAGCTTCTCCATTCCAAAGCCTGTTTATCCAGAATCCCCGGTTTCTCCTCGGTACTCCGAAACAACGGGTTATTAAACATATTATGAGCCTCTTCAATGAAATAAATAATAAGAGGTTCATCTAATCCTTCTTTTCTTAATTTCATTTGATTCTTTTTATCTTCGTGAGCGATTTTATTCAGAAGAATCCATTGAATAGGAGCGTATTCGTCAAGCTCTTTAACTTTGTCCATATCAAATAAAAGCCATTGTTTTGAGCTGTCAATGTTAGTTCTTTCATATCGGGCAAAAAACCCGGGAATAACAATCCCAGAAGAATGGTTTTTTGCACCAAAAGATGAGATAACCTTTATTTTCTTTCTTAATTTTTGAGCAGTGATTAATTGAGTCTCATCGTGCATAACATCTCTGTTTCCAACCAAAGAGTCAAGTTTTTTAACAATAGCGTCAAGGGTAGGTTTTTTAAGGAAGTCATATTCTTTTTCTTTAATGTCTTGAAGTTGATGGTCACCCGTGTATCCAAGCTCTTTCAATTCCGCAGCAAGAGAGTGCTGATAGGTTCCAAGCTCTTCAATAGTAATATCTTCCCAAGCATTCTCTTCATAGACTTGTGAAATCAAACTTCCATACAAAGCCTCTTCGTCAAAAGCGAGACCGGCATTTTGAGTTTTATCTTTAGCATAAAGAATAAACGAAGTTGTCATCTTACAAAACGCAATATCATTTTGGTCTAAATAACCGTTTTCATCTTTGTTGATGTTTATCAAATTATAGCTGAATTCATTCAGGTCAGCTTTTATAATATCAACGGCTCCCTTATTGTGCTTATTGACAAATCTAGCATATCCTCCCAGAGAATCTTTAATATCAAACTGTCTAATTTTTATATTATTGAAATTTCCGATTTTATCAGTTTTCCAGTCGAAATCAATCATCTGCGAAATCATTGTGTTTGCAAAAGTTGTTTTAGTAGAACCTGTTTTTCCGCCGATAAAAAAATGCGGTCTAGTGTTAGGCTTTGAAGGAGTTGTCACTCTTAGATTATAGTTAGTAAAACACCCGTTAATATCAAGCCCGAACATATGAGGCTTCGGGCTTAGTTCTTTATGGACACTGCCGATATAATCCTCTGCGTAGTTTAAAGGTAAAACTTTATTCCACTGAGGATTTCTATAAATTAAAGGGGAATATTTTATAAGTTTTTTTCTTTGGCTTCTACCCTCTTTCTCTTTTTTGAAAACGGCATTTAAACAATC
>Ga0265295_1004302_pt1 | contig 19330 bp, 9 predicted proteins | sample Munlansysbiofilm_FD_192503 | JGI IMG/M metagenome (GOLD analysis project Ga0265295, IMG submission 192503) | Leachate microbial communities from a municipal landfill in Southern Ontario, Canada - Methane capture system biofilm | ecosystem: Engineered > Solid waste > Landfill > Unclassified ... | reverse complement strand
CCTTGGCCGAACTGGAATACCTGAAGGGTGAATACAGCTTTATTACCGGTCACCCCGCCTATGTGGAAGCTGAAGCTGCCACCGGCGACAAAGCCTGGCGCAAGATTATGCTGAAGTGGCGAGATATAGCCCAGCGTTCCTACCAATACCGTCTGATTGCCACGGATACAAAATCCGCTTTTCGGATTTCAGATATCTATCAGGATGAAACCGGCAATGAGTGGTTTTACCCTGTATCACAATGGTTCGACACCAGCAAGACCCTTACTCTGATCGCGACGATATTGCTCTTGATCTTAGTGGTTTATGCCATCGTGATAACCAGACGCAAAGAGGTATACATCCGTCCGATTGCCGGTTTGCAAGAGCTGGACAACGCCATCGGCCGTGCCACTGAAATGGGCCGTCCCGTGATGTTTGTACCCGGATGGGGTACTTTGGGAGATGTCTGCACGATCGCCAGCTTGATGATCCTGGCCCAGGTGGCCAAAAAGACCGCTGAATATGACATCCGTCTCATCAATCCTCATTGCGACTACATGGTTCTGCCCCTGGCCCAGGAAATCGTATCCACCTCCTACAGTGAGATGGGTCGCCCGGATTCATTCAATCAAAACGACATCTTCTTTGTGAGCTACGATCAGTTCCCCTTCTGCGCCGGTGTGAATGGTATCACTGTACGTGAACGGGTTGCCACCATCTTCTATATGGGCTTTTTCAACGCGGAAGCGCTGCTGCTTACTGAAACGGGCAACCAGACCGGTGCCATCCAGATCGCTGCCACCGATGCCGTTACGCAGATTCCCTTCTTCATCACAACATGCGATTACACTCTGATTGGTGAAGAGTTCTACGCAGCAAGTGCCTATCTTTCCCGCAACCACGATATGGTTAGCATGCTGAAAGCTCAAGATTACTTCAAACTGTTCATCATCTTGGGCATAGTAGTGGGCACCCTGCTCTCAACCCTGAGTATCAGCGGATTCATTCATATGTTCCCGCTGGAGTAAAGAGGATTATCATGGTAAAGATACCTACTTCCACTTTGAAGCGCCTACCTCAGTATCTGGAAGTGCTGAAGCGCCTCAGAAAAGCAGGCCTGAGAGAGGTCTCTGCCACCAAAATCTCCGTCTTTTCCGATATCCATCAAACCTTGGTGCGCAAGGATATCTCGTTCACAAACATTAGCGCCAGCAAGACCGGATATCATATCGCACCGCTGCAAAAAGCGATTGAAGATTTGCTGAATTGGAGCGATACTTCCACCAGCTATCTGGTTGGCGTTGGTCATTTGGGCAGCGCGCTATTGGGTTATCAGGAGTTTTCTCAACGTGGCCTCAGCATTGTGGCCGGTTTTGACAACGATCCTGACAAAATAGGGCAAAAGGTGCATGGAGTGCCCGTATGCTCTGCTTTGGATTTTACCGCCATGGCTCAAAAGGATAAGATCCGCATCGGCATCATCACTGTTCCTCCGGACAGCGCACAATTGATCGCCGACATTATGGTCCACAGCGGCATCAAAGCGATCTGGAATTTTACTCCGCACAAGATTATCGTTCCACCGGATATTATCGTGGAATATGTAGATATGTTCTCTTCTCTGGCAGTGCTTTCCCGCCGACTGGCAGAGCAGCACTAAAGATATTTACGCCCGGAGCAAACTGAATTCATCTGGGCTTTGTACATCGCCTTTGCGGGCAATAAGAATATTAAAATGAAACAATTAGAGGTTTAAAGATGGCTCTGGATTATCAACAAATCAAGGAGAAAATCGGCGCTCCCAAAGCAGAATGCGGCGTGCTGATTGAGAAATTACGCGGCCTCAACATTCCTGCCGAAGTGCCATTGGCAGAGTTTTTTAGAAACTATCGAGACATGGCGCTGAGATCTTGGGATTATGTATGCATTCTACAGCAAGATCCACTACTGAAAAAGACTCCTCTGAAAGAATTGGAGGCCTTATATAAAGATGTGTATGATGCCTTTGAAGCGGGAAGCGGATATGATAATTCGATTCAAAATCCGGACTACGCGCACAAGCTTTTCGGTCCCCGGTTCGGCGCATTCCTCAGCGCCATTTTATCGAATGCCGGGGCAATTCGCCGCAATGCTATCGATGGAAATTTTGTGGGCCTGCGTTATAGTTTGCAGCTATTCTTCGCCTTGTGGGAAAGCCCCGATAAAAACGATTATGATGCCCTTTTAAACATCTACAAGCAAGAGCATATGAAAGACCTCGAACTGCTGGTACAGGCTTCGTATGTGCAAAGATTTTCGCCTCAAAACGACTACTACTACAATATCGTACACGATGCCGATCTCGACGACATCCGCTATATGTATCGCTATGGCGCCTACCTCAGTAAATACGATATGGAAATGGCACAATTCATCGCGGACTATCCGCCCCAAGAGCTGGCGGCAATAGCCCGGTTTGTGGTGAAAAGCTGGGTGGATGGCTTTGTCCGCGCCAAAAAAGACTACAAAAAGAAGAAATACGCAAACTTGATGATTCCCATCGGGATGGAAGCTCTGGGACGACTGATCATCGATGAATTGGAGGCTATCGGCATTACCGCTCTGGTACCCCAACCCCGAGGCAGCGGCCTGAACCGGCAATATGCTTACGACCATCGCTACGATTCTGCGCTGATGCTGGATCGGGATTTTGTGGACAAATCGCTTGCGATCGGCCAAAACACATTGGAAGAGATCAAAGACGAAGTGGCCCAGCAAGCCGGTCCCATCTATGTGGAACTCTTTGGGGAAACCCCCTTTAACCCCATCAATAAAACCACTACTCTGAAGCTGAGTGATGTTCAACAACAGCTGATGCGAGAATATCAGGCGCGCAGCGGGCAGCTGTACTATACCTACTACAAAAGGGATGAAGCCAGTTTCAGCATCATCGCCTTCCCCTCCACCGAGATTGGCGAGCAATTCCCGGAAATCTTTGCCGACACGCTGCGCATCAATCTGCTGGACAGTAAACACTACGCCGCCATCCAGCAGAAGATTATCGATGTTCTGGATACCGCGCAATACGTTCACGTAAAAGGCAAAGGCACAAACCGCACGGATATCAAAGTGCAGATGCACCCTCTCAAGGATCCCTCTCGCGAGACGCTCTTTGAGAACTGCGTGGCAGACGTCAACATACCTGTGGGAGAAGTGTTTACATCCCCGGTCTTGAAGGGAACAACCGGTACTCTGCATGTGGAAGATATCTATCTGAACAATCTCCGCTTTTACAATCTGGAGATATTCTTTGAAGATGGCTGGGTAAAGGACTATTCCTGTAGCAATTACGATGATCCCGATGAGGCGAGAAAGTATGTGTATGAAAACCTGCTGCTGCCCCATAAAAGCCTGCCTATCGGAGAATTTGCCATCGGCACCAACACCGCAGCCTACCAGATGGCCAAAAAGTATGATATCATGGCACTTTTACCCATTCTGATCATCGAGAAAATGGGCCCGCACTTTGCCATCGGGGATACCTGTTTCAGCCATGAAGAAGATTCTGAACATCCCAGCTTTGTGAATGGTAAAGAGATGATTGCGGTGGACAATGAACAATCCGCCAAACGCAAGGATGATCCCGTAAACGCTTATCTGATGCACCATACAGACATCACTCTGCCCTACGAGATGCTGGGCTTCATCTGTGCCGTGACAGCCGACGGCAGCAGCACGGACATCATTCGCGACGGACGCTTTGTAGTACCGGGTACTCAGGAGCTGAACATCCCACTGATCGAGATGGAAGCAAACAGGCAATAGTATTATAGTAAAAGCACAAAGGGAGCCTGAAACCCCGGGCTCCCCATTTTGTGGTCAGATCATATTGTTATGCCCGGTTTGATCTTCATTAGCCGGTTACGGACAATGACGGAGCAATCGCGGCATTAGCAGCCATTCTGCTGTGAATGTGTGTAGAAGCGATCCCACAGCAAAGGCTTGACATATAAAGCTGTTGTTGTGGAATGCAATCTGCATTAATATGTTACGTAAAATGTAGATATTTTTGGAGGTATAAATGCGCCCAAAAAGCAGAGCGCTCCTTATATTGTTCATGTTGATGGCAGTGTCGATTGTGGCACAGACGGTTACATTCAGTATATCGGAGAAAACCCTGAAGCCTTCGGACAAGGGGATCATCCGCGCAAGATTGGATATTCCTTCCGATCGCAAGCAAAGCGTGGATCCAAACGATAATCCTTATTTGTATCTGGAAGCGAAACACCCGGATCTGGAAATTGGGGAAATGATCCTGCCCAAGCCCACAAAAGTGGTTTCTGCCACAGAGTGGCAATACTATCCGCAGATCACCCTCAGCCTGCCTTTCACCGTGAAAGCCAATGCCCGGCCCGGAGCCCGGAGCCTAGATGTCCTGATGAGTTACAATCTCTGCTACGAAAGCGGCATGTGTGATCCTCCTGAAGAACAGGAAGGCAAAATCCGCTTTGAGATAGTGGCACCCATTACGCCGGACATGATAGAAGAAGGCCCCATCTCGCTTACTCAGATGGCCGAATCCCCAGCCGAAACTGAGATAGCCACAGAGCAGGAGACGCAAAGCGAAGAGCCGCCTAGTGAAGCTCAAAGTGTGGATGACGCTGCTCTACCGGAAGCCGTTCCTACTACGGAAAGCGTTCCCGAATCCACCACCGGCTGGCAAGAAGTATTAAAATACCTCATATTCGCTTTTTTGGGCGGTCTGATCCTGAATATCACACCTTGTGTGCTGCCGATCTTACCCATCCGCATTATGGCGATCGTGAATCAGGCACAAAAAGACAGATCGAAAGTTTTGCGGCATGTGATGGTGTACGCCTTGGGAGTGCTTATCTCGTTTGCCATCCTTGCCGCTATTTTTATCGGCATCCAAGCTGCGGGGCAATCTGCAGGCTGGGGCACTCAAAACCAGAATCCCTATTTTCAGGTGGCGTTGATGGCGATCGTTTTTGTGTTCGCACTGTCGCTGTTGGGAGTATTTGAGATCACTTTACCGGGGATGGACGCTGCCAGCAAAGCCACCTCCAGGGGCGGATACGGCGGAAGTTTCTTTGGCGGGATCTTTGCCTTCTTGATGGCGATCTCCTGCACGGGACCCTTCCTGGGTGCGGCGCTGCCTTTTGCCATGAAGCTGCCTCCCACGCTGATCATGTTGTTTTTCCTGATGATTGGTCTCGGTTTCGCGTTTCCCTTCATCCTCATCGGTATGTTCCCCAAAGCGCTGAAGATCATTCCCAAACCGGGGGATTGGATGGTGCTCTTCAAGGAACTGATGGGTTTTGTTTTGCTGTATCTGGTCTATACGATGCTAAAGACCACCCTCGCTCTCACCGGTGGATTGTATCTGGTGAATGTGATCTTCTATCTCTTGATCGTGGGCTTTGCCGTGTGGTTATACGGTAAATTTGTGCGCTTTGAATACAGCCGCGCCACGCAGTGGTTTTTCAGCATCCTGGCACTGGTTCTCATCGTGGCGGCTTCCTGGTACTATCTACCGATCAAAGAAGAACATCTGGCGGCGGAGATAGCGGCACCGGTGGGCGATGAAATGGTTCAATCTCCTCATGCCCCCGATGGTTGGTATGTGTTTAGCCCTCAGTTGCATGCCAAATTGCTGGCGGAAGGAAAGAGCGTGTTTTTGGATATTGGGGCAGAGTGGTGCAAGAATTGCAAATCAAATGAGAAGACGGTACTCTTCACCGAAGATATCATGCAAGATTTTGCCGATAAGGGAGTAGTACTGCTGAAAGGAGATTTTACCCGAAAAGACCCCGTATTGCTGGAATGGATCAAAAGTCACGAACGTTTGGGAGTCCCATTCAACGCGCTGTACATCCCAAATGAAGACGCGATAATATTCCCTGAGTTGCTTAGTAAAGGCATGATACGCGAGTCCTTGGCCAAAGTACCGAGAAAAGGAGTATGATAGTGAAACTAAAGTTAGCGATGATAAGCATGCTCGCCCTGCTGCTTTTGATAGGAGCATGCGACAGATATGATCACGATTTTACCAAGTTGATTACAGGCGATGTAGATATTGATTTGGAGACTTTTATGAGTATCGTGGATCAATCCTTTGCGGGGCTTAATGAGGAAAGCTTTGCCCAAGTGCAATATCTCTATGCCGAAGACTATATTCACAACGGAGTAAGCAAGGGCGAACGCCTAGCCTGGATCGAGAGCTTTTTGGATGAACCCGGCGTGAGCTTTACGGTATCCGAATCAGAAACGCATTATGTGGACGAAAGTCATGGCATTGTCAATTGGCGTTTAACAATTTCCACTATGGACACAAAGGCAATTTTGGCGGACAGTCTGTTTGTGGGCGAAAAGGCAAGATTTGAAGAAGGCATATGGTTGCTGGAAGGGAATAAGGTATGCATTCAGGATCCCAAACAACTGGTGATCGCAGAATACTTCACATTCGACAGCTGCCCAAACTGCCCTCCCGCAGAGGCAAAACTGCATGAATTGCAAGATCTGCATCCGAATTTCATCTATCTGGAACATCATATTACTAATGCCTTGCAGGTACAGGGAAACGACACTCCCGCCTATTACAGCGCCTATAGCGCTCCAACTGCTGTGTTTCAGGGATCAGCAAAAGTAGTGGGCAGTGCAGATGCCGATCTGCAAAACTATGAAAGCATCGTGGGCGCATTGGTAAACGAAGACATTAGTATCGGCTATACTTTAGAGAATGTAACTTACGACGAGAAAGGGATCAGCGCAAAGGTAATGATGGATGCGCCGACAGGGATGGACTTGAGCGATATGTATCTGACTTACGTGATTGTTACCGATGATGTTTCCCAGACCAATGTGAATGGTGATCCTCTGCACAACGTGGTGCGAGGGGTGGGGCGTCAATCCATCTCAGAACAAGATCTTCAGGATGGAGCGCACATCTCACTGGTCACAGCCGGGCTGATGCCCTCAAATTTTAAACTGGTGGTATACGCGCAATATCGCCCGCAGACTTTTACCAATGAATCAAGAATATTTGGCGGAACCGTTTATCAGGTTTCGGCTATGTAAATGGGAGACACACAGATGAGAAAGATATTTATCCTTTTGACCCTATTAATTACTTTTCTGCCGGTATTTGCCGAAAAGATGCCGGATTTCAAGCTGCCCGATATGAGTGGGACAGATGTGGAACTGGCGTCACTTTTGGGCAAGGGCCCGGTGATAATCGACTTTTGGGCGGACTATTGCAAGCCTTGCAAGGAGGCAATGCCCGCGCTGAACATGCTGGCGGAAAAGTATGAAGAACTTACTGTGGTGATGATCTCCATCGACGCGCCCAAGGCTCAATCACGCGCCAAAAGCTATCTTAGAAGCAAACAGTTCAAGTTCGTCACCCTCTTTGATCCGGATAAAAAACTGGCAAAACAGATGAATGTGGTGAATCCACCGCATAGCTTTGTGCTGAATAGCGAAGGCGAGATTGTGTATTCCCACGTGGGTTTTGAAGCCGGCACCGAAAAAGAATATGAGACTCATATCCGAGATCTTTTGGGGTTGAAAGATGAACCCAAACATCAGCATGGTGAGAACAATGAACACTGCGGAAACTGCGGACATCACGAGGAAGAGGAGAAATAGATGAGGTGGAAAGCTATTGTCATCCTTGTATTTGTGGCAGTTTCACTGATGGGACAAAACACTTTGCAGATAAACGGCATCAATGAAGCGGAATTTGTCTATCGCACTGCGGCAGACTCTCTGAATACCTATTTTTCCAATGAATTCGGCTTCAACCTGGCTTATCGTGAATTCAACTTTGGGATGAAGTTTATTGCCGATCTGCCCAAATATTCAAACGAACAACCCAAACTGATGGATGAGATTATTCCCGGCAGCTTGAGCGTGGAATGGGAAGAGCTCTATGCCGGTTTTGCCCGCGATGAATTCAGCGTCCACGTGGGTACTACGGAAGAAACCTTTGGCAATGGCATCGTCTTCCGCAGTTACAAGGATATGGAGTTTGACGAGGATCATCGTTTACAGAGCGTTTTGATGCGCTATGACGGCAAATTGAAGCTGAAAGGTATCTACGGTGCCATCAACAGCGATACTGTCGTAAATCGCTATGATCTGGCCTTTGGTGCGGATGCAGAATATCCGCTCTTTACGGGCTTGAGAATGGGCGCTTCTGCGATGGCATTTCGCAACCTGAGCCCTATCAATACATACCTCTACCGCGATGTGGCGGCGGGTAGAATGCAGTATTCAAACGCATTTCTGGAAGGTTTTGCCGAATATGCCTACAGCAAGCAGTATAAGGCAAATGACATCAGCCTGGGTCACGCAGCTTTCATCAGCGCGGATTATTTCTGGGACGTTTTGTTGTTGGGTGCGGCATACAAAAACTACCGTGGCTTTGACTACCGGTTGAACGATATCCCTCTGGGAAACTATCATGGCGAAACGCTTTCCGATGCGCTGGCCAGTGGTCAGGACGAGGAAGGATGGCAGCTTCGAGCTGCTTATACACTTTTGGACAACTACTACCTGAACATGGATTACGCCGAGGCTTGGGACAGCAGCGGCGACAAACGTATGAACGACCTGTATCTTGGAGTGGATATGACTTTCGCCAGCGGCGGCTACCAGCTTGCCTGGTCGCAGATCGAAAAAGTGGATGATGGCATAAAAGCTTGGCAGAAAGAGTATTATCCTACTGTGTCGGGGGATATCAGCATATTTAGCTTCCCGCTTCATCTGAAGGCGGAATTCAAGACTGTGGAAAAGCGCAGATTTGAAAAGGAAAGCAGCCACTACGAGCCTCAAATGCAGGCAGATTTTGTCCTCGATAAACTATCCGTATCCTTGGGATTACAAAGCTGGTGGGCAGATTTTGACAGCATCATGGATAGCAAGTATAATCCCAATATCGAGATAAAATACCCACTTTTCTCGCATAGCGACCTGCTGGTCTTTGCCGGTAAGGAGCAGGGCGGAAAGGTTTGCCGTAATGGTGTTTGCAAGTTTGTGGCACCCTTTGAAGGCATCAAAGTAGAGCTGAGCAGCAGATTTTAGGAGATATCATGAAAAAAGTGCTATTGTTATTTGTGATAGCCGGCATCGCTCTGTTGGGCGCGCAGACAGCAGCGTATTACCCTACCACGACTCTGGTGGAGAATTTCGGTGCCTCTTGGTGCGCGGCATGTGCATTTGCCCAGCAAGGCCTGGATGTGATCGAATCCGAGGTGAACGATTCGGAGATCATCATTCCGCGGTTGCTTACCGAAAGCGGGCCATACAGCAATCCCGAAATGGATGCCAGATTTCAGTATTACAATGTATTGGGCTTTCCCGCGGTGATCTTCAACGGAAAGATAAGAGTAAACGGTTCGGATGAGCCGGTGATGGATGGCAGCCTCTATCGAGAAGCGCTCAATCAATTCCGCTATCTGGGCAGTCCCCTCAAAATGACTGTGGAAAGCTTCGATCACAATAGCGGAGATTATTCATTTAAAGTAAGCATGGTGAACGATGAGATCGCCATCGAAGACGCGAATGTGGTGTTTTATCTGGTGGAAAACGATCTGCCGGAAGAGCTGAATCGCATTGTGCGCGCTGTTCAGAGCCAGCCCATCAGCATCGCCGGAGCAGGCAACGAACAGCTCTTCAGCTTCAACCTGGAGCCGGATCCCGGCTGGAATCCGGCCAATCTGTGGGCTACAGCTTTTGTTCAGCTTCCCACCAATACCATCCTGCAGTCTGTCAGCACTTTGCCGCAACCGGAACATCAGATCCGCGTGGCAGTGCCCTTTGATCTCAAGATCGAGGCGGATGAAACGGGTGATATCTTTTCACCATACTTCCATGTGTACAATCTTGGTGCAGCCTCGACCCTGAACATCCACGTGGAGATCCATGACGCGCCGGGTGATTGGTACATAAATTATTGTGATGAAGATGGGGCTTGCCTGCCGGGATCGATGACCATTCCGCATCCTGTAGCCGCAAACGGGCATAAAACTTTTGATCTGAATATCCAGGCCGGCAGCGAAGGCAGAGCCAGTTTCGACTTTGTGATCGAAGCCGCGGGTGCCGAGCCCTACCGTATTCCCTTTGAATTGGTAGTTGGCGATGTGAGCAACGACGATCCTGTGGCAGTACCTGCAGCCATCTCCGTAAGTAGGGCGTGGCCCAATCCCTTCCGGGACAGGCTTAGCTTCGAGGTTCAGAGCCAGAAAGCGGGAGCATCCACCGATATCGCGATCTACAATGCACGCGGTCAGAAGGTGAGCACTCTGAAGCTGGATAATCTGCAACAAGGATTGAATCAGGTATCTTGGGAGGCAGGAGATCTGCCTGCCGGTGTGTATTTCTATAAAGCTGCAGCCGGCGCGAAGAGCGGAAAGATCCTCAGAATACGCTAAATGAACGAAAATATACTTTTTGCCTTTGGGCTGACTCTTTTGGCTGGTCTATCCACGGGAATTGGTTCTCTGATGGCTTTTACCTCCAAAAAGTTCAGCCCAAAGTTCCTCTCTGCCGCCTTGGGACTCTCGGCGGGAGTGATGATCTATGTGAGTTTTGTGGAGATCTTTCCCAAAGCCAATGAATCTCTTTCCTTAGTCTATGGCGAATCGGCAGGATACTGGTACACCATTCTGGCATTTTTTGTGGGCATGGGCTTGATTGCGCTGATCGACAACCTAGTGCCTTCATACGAAAATCCTCATGAACTCAAATATGTGGATTGCGCGCAGAAGAAAGCCGCTATTCCGGACGAGAAGAAACTGATGCGAATGGGTCTGTTTTCGGCTCTGGCGATCGGGATCCACAATTTTCCCGAGGGACTGGCTACCTTTATGGCAGCTGTGAAAGATCCCGCCCTGGGTATCAGCATCACTATCGCTATTGCCATCCACAATATCCCGGAGGGAATCGCGGTCTCTGTACCGGTCTATTATTCTACTAAAAGCCGCAAGAAAGCCTTTATTTATTCCTTTTTATCCGGACTTGCCGAGCCGGTGGGAGCGCTGATCGGTTTTCTGTTGCTGAAAACCTTCATCTCTGATGCCGCCTTTGGCATGGTCTTTGCCGCCGTAGCGGGGATCATGATTTACATATCGCTGGACGAGCTTTTGCCCACTGCGGAGGAATATGCCGAGCATCATGTAGCGATCACGGGTTTGATCGCAGGAATGCTGATCATGGCGATATCTTTGGCGCTATTTTAGCCCTGGAGTATAAAGGATCCTACCCAGATATATGTTTATCGATTGATATTATTTGATCAGGGGCCGCTAATGGGTAGTAGCAATGTAAAACATGCCGCTGTTACCTGCAGTATATCACTGTTGCTGATATAATTCTCTTTGGCTATGTTCTTTTTTGGACGGTTTATCATTATTCTTCTCATCATAGAGGGGCTATATCAGATGCTATGCTGTTCAAGGCTAAGCATCCGTCTCGCCACAGTCCCCCCCCTTCACATATACGGGTCTCTGCTAACCGTGCGTCAGACCAATTGTCCCAAGTGTGGAGTATGTGTAAAACATCAGCCAATCTCCTGTCTATGTTTGGACAATCTCAAGTCATTGTAACGGGAGAATATATGCCAAACTATTCCCGGATAGCCGGGTACTACCGCATCATCCGGGATGAAGGGAATCAGATTTCAGAGAATGGGTTCATCCGAATCAATCTTGGCGAGTAAAATAACTCCATGTTTGGCATCAAATTGGCATATAATAATTATGATAGGTTGTGCCTGCAGGGATTTTGTGCCCTAATGGTACGATTCTGAATGCTTTAAGGTATTATGGGAAATTCATTGGGAATTTCTCTGCATCATGAGAAAATAATTGTTATCTTAAGACAAGGAGATTCGTTATGAACCGGAACAAGCTGTTGTTGTCGCTCCTAATTCTTTCATTAGGAGTTTTCAGCGGTCTTTTCGCACAGGTAGACATAACTATTGGCGATGGAACTACTACTAATGGTACTACAGGTGTACCCACACCCTATGGCACCTGGTACAAAAACTTCCGCCAACAGTATCTTTACACTGTATCTGAGATCGAAGAGGCCGGAGGGGGCGCTGGCCCTATAAACTCATTGGCTTTTAATGTGGCAGCGGTAAACAATTGCTCACCGATGCCAAACTTCGCAATTCGCCTGAAAACAACCACTCAGAGCGTATTGACTACGACTTTCGAAGAAGGAACCTACACCACGGTGTTCACTCAGAACGATTTTCTGCCCGTGGATGGTATGAATGTACACGCATTCACCACACCCTTCCAATGGGATGGAGCATCGAACATCATCGTAGATATCTTGACAGACTTGATTCCGGGATCATATTCCCAAAACGCCTCGGTTTACTACACGGCTACCGGATTTAACAGTTCTCTGCGTTATCAGAATGATAGCTCTGCCGCAAGCGCGGCCACAACCGGCACTTTGAGCATGAATCGCTCAAACATTACTTTCAATATGACTGCAGTTCAAGTAACAGATCCTCCCAACCCGGCTCAATTGGTGGCACCGGAAAATGGCAGCACCCTTAGCAGCCCGATGGTAAATCTTGTCTGGAGTAGTGGCGGAGGAATTCCTCATGGTTACAAACTGTATTTCGGCAGCACTGCCGATCCGGCTTATGTGGCGGATCTGGGAGCTGCCACTACATACAATGTCGCAGAAACAGAATTCAGCACTACATACTACTGGAAAGTGGTGCCCTACAACACCTCCGGCGATGCCACAGGCTGCCCCGTGTGGAGCTTTACTACCATGGCAGATCCCAGCATCTCCACCTTCCCCTGGGTTGAAGGTTTTGGCAGCACCACCGCTGATTGGCCTGTGCCAAACTGGACTCAGCTCAGCGGTTTGTATCCTACCGTAGACGGCACCTCGACCCAGTGGTATAGAGACGATTGGTTGAATGGACCTGCCGGCAACAACGCCGCCAAGATCAACCTCTACGGTACTGCAGGTAAAGGCTGGCTGGTTACTCCGGCTATCACCATTCCCGAAGAAGGCTACGAATTGAAGTTCGATCTCTGCCTTACCGACTGGAACAATGCTACACCCATCGAAGATCCCACTGCTCAACAGGACGACAGATTCATTGTTGCGATGAGTAATAGCCCGGATATGAGCAATCCCACTACCCTCAGAGAATGGAACAACACCGGCAGCGAATGGGTCTTTAACGATATCCCCTATACCGGGGCTGAGATTGTTATCTCTCTTACCGGAGTTACCGGAATGAGATACTTCGCATTTTATGGCGAATCCACCGCTTCAGGCGGAGATAACGACCTGATGATAGACAATGTAACCATCCGTGAAACCCCCACCGGACCCGCAATGAGTGTGATGCCCATGGACTGGGATTTCGGCGAAGTGGTGGTCACCACCTCCGCGCAGAAGGATTTCATTATCTCAAATTACGGCATGGGCACTCTTACTGTAAACAGTGTTACAGTATCCGGTGAATCCTTCAGCCTCAACGAGCCCTTTAGTCCGGCAAACCTGCTCAATGGAGAAACGGTTACCTTCAGCGTTCAGTTTTTACCTACGGTGGTTGGTGAACATACCGGCAGCATCAGCATTGCGTCCAATGCCGGCACGCTGGAACTGCCTTTGACCGGCTCCAGCTACGATCCCATCATCTCCACTTTCCCCTGGATCGAGGATTTTGGTACTGTTACTACCGATTGGCCGGTAGAATATTGGACCCAACTCAGCGGATTGTATCCCAATATAGACGGCACCACGACTCAATGGTACAGAGACGAATGGTTGAATGGACCTACCGGCAACAACGCCGCCAAGATCAACATCTACGGTACTTCGCGCAAAGGCTGGCTGGTTACACCACCGGTGAACCTTCCGGATGGCAGTTATGAGCTGAAATTTGACATGGGTCTTACCGACTACGCCAATAGCAACCCTATTGAAGATCCCACCTCTCAACTGGACGATAAGTTCATCGTGGCAGTCAGCGACTTTCAGGATATGAGCAATCCCACTACCCTCAGAGAATGGAACAACACCGGCAGCGAATATGTGTACAACCAGATTTCTCACACCGGAGAAGAAGTTACTCTATTCCTTACCGGGATGACGGGGATCAAGTTCTTTGCTTTCTACGGTGAATCCACCGTTTCCGGCGGAGACAACGATTTCTTCGTGGATAATGTGCAAGTGCGGCAGACTCCCAGCACTCCCGTATGCACCATCGTTCCGGAATCCCACGATTTTGGCACGGTGCTTTTGGGTGCCTCACCCGGTCAACAATTCCGTATCACCAATACCGGAATTGGTGAATTGGGCATCAGCAGTATAAATCTACCTGCCAATCCCAATTTTACTTTGACTGATCTGCCTACTTTGCCTGCCAGCCTTAGCGTTGGAGAATCGATCGTGTTCAATGCGGTTTACGCTCCCGATTCAGAAGGCGAACATAGCGCCACGATCAGCATCACGGACGACCTGGGCCGCGAGATTCACAACTTGCCTCTCAGCGGTATCGGATTGGACGCCACCATCTACACTCTGCCTGCCGGTGAAAACTGGGATACAGCCGTAGTACCGGATTTCCCTCTGGGCTGGAGCACCATTTTCAATGCCACGACCACCTCGGCTTATCTGAGAACCAGCACCTCCTCACCATTTAGCGCTCCCAATTGCGTGCAAATGGCAAATTCCTCTGACGCCGCTGCAGAGCTCTATTTGATCTCCCCGCCCATCTCTGAAGATATCGAGGTGGACAACATTCGCTTGAGAATCATGGCCAAAGGTGGCACGAACTATGTTTTGGACATCGGCACCATGGCGAGCCCCGATGATGCCTCATCCTTTGTTTTAGTGGAGCAATTGAATGTTGTTTCCAACTGGAATGAATATGTGGTAAACTTCACCGGGCACACTCCCGCCGGCCAATTCATCGCTGCCAGACATGGTTTGGGCTCCACTTATCGCACCATCTACATCGATGATGTGAGCCTGGAACTGATCGCCCCGAACGACCTTGCCGCCCTTGCCATCACCGGGAACAGCACTCCTCCGGTAAACACTGAGACAAGCTTCAATGTAAGCGTATACAACAACGGTACTGCCACTCAGGATGATTATCTGGTAAAACTCTATGATTCCCTGGACAACGAGCTTGCCTCGGTTGCCGGCCCGGCTGTAACAGCCGGTGCCACCGTGGAAGTACCTATTAGCTGGACTCCCACCGTGGAAGGCTTGACCTCCATCTATGGTAAAGTGATACTTATCGGCGATGTGAACCCGGATAACGACGTAACACCCAGCATAAACCTGAACGTTACTGCGGAAGATGTGTTCATCGTGGAAGTGGGCAACGGCACAGACGTCAATACCGATACCGGTACACCCACACCCTATGGCACCTGGTACAAAAACTTCCGCCAGCAGTATCTCTATACTGCCGCGGATTTGATATCTCATGGCTGTGTTCCGGGCATGATCTACGCCTTGGCCTTCAATGTGCAGGACGTAAGAACCTGCTCTCCGATGCCGAACTACAGAATCCGCCTGAAGACAACCACTCTAACGGAGCTTAGCACCACTTTCGAAGCCGGCGAATACACTCAGGTATGGCATCATGAAAACTTCCTGCCTCAAAATGGTTGGAACATGCATGTGTTTACCAATCCCTTCATCTGGGATGGTGCTTCAAACGTGATCGTGGATATACTTACCGATCTGATCCCCGGTGGTTACACCAGAAACGCGGGAGTTTATTACACTCCCACCACCAATAGCAGTTCTCTGCGCTATCAGAGTGACTCAAGTCCCGCGGATGCCGCTACATCCGGAACTCTGTCTGTAAACCGTGCCAATACCAGGTTCTACCTGAACGTGGAAGACATGGGCAGCCTCAGCGGCGTCATTACTGAAAATGGGAACCCGCTCAACAACGTGACTGTTACCATCGAAGAAACCGTGTTCACTGCGACCAGTGACATTACCGGGGCTTATAGCTTTCCCTATGCGCCGATTGGTACACACACGGTTACTGCCGATAAATACGGCTACACTCCCGTTAGCCATACCGTTACCATCAATGTGGATGAAGAGACCACTCAGAACTTCGCGATGACCGGTACACCGGAGTTTGCTCTCAGTCACACGGCATGGGATTTTGGTGATGTGAATCTGGGTGGCTCCGCTATCCAGGACTTCGTAATCACAAACATCGGCGGCGGCACTTTGGGTATCGAGTCCATCACGATTTCCGGAAGCGGCACCTTCGCCCTCAGCGGCCTACCGGCTTTACCGACCGATCTCTTGAACGAAGAAACCATCACCATCACTACAACCTATACTCCAAATTCTCTAAACGAAGACACCGCGACCATCACTATTGTCGATGATCAGGGAACCCGTCATGTGTTTGGCTCTATGAACGCGAACGCCGCTGTCAAAAACAGCATAGGCAACCGATCGAACAATTCCAACCGCGAAAGCCATACCATAACGCTTAGTGGAACCGGGGTAAACGACATCAATATCGGCATTGGCGATCAAGAAGCCTATATCCCGATCAACTTCTTTTACAATAACTCCATATTCGAAACCATCTATAGCGTTGAAGACATGAATGGTTTTGTGGGTATGATCACCGGGGTGAGATTCTACACCAACTTCAATGAAGCGCATCCCGATAAACCGGTAAAAATCTGGCTGGGTTCCACTACTCAGACCGATCTATCTACCGGCTGGATCCCATCCACCGATCTTACTCTGGTCTATGATGGGATGATGAGCTACCCCGCGGGAGAAGGCATGGTATCCTTCCAATTCCCCGAATACTACATGCATCTGGATGGCGGAAACCTGGTGATGATGGTGCAAAGACCCATGGATACAGGTTGGTCCTCAGGAAAATACTTCAAAACCCAAACAGTAGGAACTAATCGTAGCCGCAATATATACAGCGACAGCACTGAATATGATCCCGCCAATCCACCCGATGGAACTCTCACGGGCCAATTCCCCAAGACCACCTTTGTGGTGATCCCCGGCGGAGTAGGCCACATCCAGGGTACAGTACTGGGCGAAAACAGCGTTCCTCTGGAAGGAGTGGACATCACTCTCAGCGGCAATCCCACCACAAGCACAAACGCGCTGGGCGAATTCTTCATACCGAATATACTCCCCGGCGAATACAGCCTGGGCTTCAGCACCTACGGCTACATCAGCCAGGATTATGCTTTCGAACTGGAAGAAGATGAAACCGAGATCGTGAATATCACTATGCAGCCTATGCCCAAAGTATCCGTATTTGGAATCATCCAGGCCAGCGATACTTCTTCCGGCATCGCCGGAGCCAGCATCCGTCTGCAGGGATATGCAAATTACACTTACAGCACAAATGCTCAAGGCGAATTCCAATCCGAAGCTGAAGTATATGCCAACAACAGCTATCAATACTCAATTTCCGCTCCGGGATACAGCAGCCTCAGCGGAACCATAGAAGTAGGCGACACAGATTACAATATGGGAATCGTCATTATGTCCGAGATCGCCTATGCGCCTACCGCGGTAACTGCCGAACTGAGCGAAACTGCCAGTTCGATCGATATCGTCTGGAACGCTCCCGATCCCAACGCTATGGAGATGGTGCAAAGCTTCGAAAGCGATATCTTCCCGCCCACAGAATGGTCTCAGATCATCACCTGTACCGGTGGCCCCAATACTCTTGGTGTGCTTCCCACTTGGGGCAGATACAGCGTTATCAGCGATGCTGTGCCGGTGGTTCCTACCGATGGCAACTATCAAACCGGACTCACCTGGTACGACGGGCATCAGGACGAATGGCTCATCACATCCGTATTCAACTGCCCACCGGATGCCTATATGACCTTCGATACTTATCTCACTATGGGCTCCCCCATGGGTGATCACTATTATGTGAAAGTATCTCCGGATTACGGTGCGACATGGGATGTCCTTTGGGATGGTGCCACTCAGCCAATGGGCGCGAACCATTACGACACACCTATCCAGGTGGATCTCAGCGCCTACAATGGTCAGCAATTGCAGATTGCTTTCCACGCGCAAGATCCCCCGGATAATGCAGGGCTCTGGGAAGTGTGGTATGTCGATAATATCTACATCGGCAACTTTGTGGAAAGAGTATCCACAACCCTCAGCAGCCCCAATCCCGGCGCCAAAAGCACGAATTCAGAAAACACACTACGGATGCAAAACAATGCTTTGCGCAGTGCTGCACCTGCCTCAAATACCCGCGTAAACAGCAGATCTCTGGTCGGCTATCGGGTATGGCGCATGGTTGAGGGTACCGAGGATAACGAAAACGAATGGACTCTGCTCAATGAGGAATTAACCAGCAACACAAACTATGAAGACGAAAGCTGGAATAGCTTGCCCAACGGCAGCTACAGATGGGCGGTGAAAGCTGTTTACACATCCGAGGTTCTGTCCAGCCCTGCCTTCTCAAACACCATGCTCAAAGATCAGCAGACCGGAAACTTCCAAGGACGCGTAACCAACGCCGGCGCAGGAATTGCAGGCGCCACAGTCAGCACCAATACCGGCTTGTCTGCCACCACAAACAACCAGGGATACTATGTCCTTGCCGTGCCGGCGGGCACCTATACCCTCACCGCCAGCAAGACGGATTACCACTCCCTGGAAATTGCCAATCAAACTGTGGCTGCAGGACAAAACGTGACTGTGAACTTCAACCTGATCCATGTATCAAATGAAGATGATGTGACTCCGGTTACCGTTACGGTGCTGAAATCCAACTATCCAAACCCCTTCAACCCGGAAACCACAATCAATTATGACCTCAAAGATGCCGGCAAAGTCCGCATCGATGTCTTCAACCTGAAGGGTCAGCTTGTGCGTACTCTGGTGAATGAAGAACAGCCAGCAGGTAGATATCGCCTGGTATTCAATGCTAAAGACCATCGAGGCAATCCGCTCTCCAGTGGAGTGTATTTCTATCGCATGTCTGCCGGGCATTACCGTAGCACTAAAAAGATGATGCTGATGGAATAGATTCCGTTATCAGCACAGATAGAATCGGCCCCGGAAGAAGTTCCGGGGCTTTTTGCTTGACAAGAAATTCGTGTTTCTCCCAAATGTATCATAAGCACAGCTGAAGGAGTTAAATATGAAACTAGACAGCATTATTTCAAAAGTCAAAAGTGCAATCCAAAGCGGTGCGGGCGCGAATCTCAGTATCGGCAGTCCATCCCCGATAGGCGATGTCTCAATTGTTCCGGTGGCTCGCGTATCCTTCATGTTTGGTGGCGGAGGGGGAAAATCTCCGCAA
>Ga0265295_1004301_pt1 | contig 19334 bp, 18 predicted proteins | sample Munlansysbiofilm_FD_192503 | JGI IMG/M metagenome (GOLD analysis project Ga0265295, IMG submission 192503) | Leachate microbial communities from a municipal landfill in Southern Ontario, Canada - Methane capture system biofilm | ecosystem: Engineered > Solid waste > Landfill > Unclassified ... | reverse complement strand
ACATGGCCTTGGTTCCCATCATCCAGCCCCCGATCATGCGCGCACTCACCACCAAGGAAGAGCGCAAGATCAAGATGCAGCAGCTCAGACCCGTTTCCAAGCTCGAGAAGATCCTCTTCCCGATCATGGTTCTGACGACCTGTGCCGTCCTGCTCCCCTCAGCCACTCCGCTCATCGGAAGCCTGATGTTCGGTAACCTGGCCAAGGAGTGTGGTGTGGTCAACCGTCTCTCCGACACCATGCAGAATGCCTTGATGAACATCGTCACGATTTTCCTCGGTCTTTCTGTCGGTTCGAAGATGGAAGCTTCACACTTTTTGAACCTCAACACCCTGGGTATCCTCCTCTTGGGTATGATCGCTTTCTCCATTGGAACCGGCGCTGGTGTTCTCATCGCAAAACTCATGAACAAGCTTGACCCGAAACACCCGGTCAACCCGCTCATCGGAAGTGCAGGTGTTTCTGCAGTTCCCATGGCAGCTCGTGTTTCGAGCAAGGTTGGTCAGGAGTCCGATCCCCAGAACTTCCTGCTCATGCACGCCATGGGCCCGAACGTAGCAGGTGTCATCGGATCCGCGGTTGCAGCAGGTGTCCTGCTCGCAGTCGTACCGTTCATGATGGCCTAGTAGTTCTCCCATCGACTTTACAGGCTGCCTCGCGAGGGGCAGCCTTTTTGTATCCCCTTCAGATTTGGCCTTTTCTTGCCTTCCGCTCTACGGTATAGTGAGGAGTATGTGGATCACACTCCTCTCAGTACTCATACTCTTCATCCTGTGGAATACCACTCTCATCGGGTATCGGGACAGGCATGTCCAACCACTTGAGGTTGATGAGTCCAATGTATGCTGTGATGAGGCAAGAAGCATCATCTATCAACAAGGTGCAAAAACCGCCATCCTCTTGGTCCATGGGTTTCCTTCAACCCCCTCTGTCTATCACTACAGTGCGAAGCGTTTCGCAGATGAGGGCATGGATGTGTATGCACCCTTGCTTCCCGGTTTCGGAACTGATCCCATAGCCTTCTCACATACCACCTTCACCCAGTGGTTCTCCTATCTTTGCACCTACTACGAGAAATTGAGGACAAGCTACGACACACTGCATGTCCTGGGGATAAGCATGGGAGGGATGATGACCCTCAAGCTGGGAGAGACCTACTGTTCAACAAAGTTGGCTCCAGACACCCTGACCAGCATCGCTGCCCCTGTTGTCTACAACAGCATCAAGGACGGGATCTTTACCGACCCCAAGCAGTATCTTGCCAGGACACTTGCTCTCTTTACAGCTTCCATAAAGGCTCATGTCGTTGTAGGAGATCCCAAAGGAGAAGATGGCAGTGAGCTTTGGTATGGGTATGGCGGCCTCTTTGTCCGGCCAGGAATGAGCCTTGTGCATGCCATGAAGGGAGTAAGAAGAGACCTTGGCAAGATCACCTGCCCGCTCTTCTCCATCCATGACAAGAAAGATCGAACTGTTCCTTTCAAGAACCTTTCGATCATCGCCAAAGAGAACAAGAGCATCGACTTTCGTTCGCTGGAAACGGAGATGGGCAACTTCAACCACTCACGCCATGCACTGCTGCTCTACCGCTCAATACAAGAGGAACTGACCACCACCATCATAGAATTCCTACACGACAAGGAGAACCATCATGCCCAAGCGTAAGGATTACATCAGTTGGGACGAGTATTTCATGGGCGTAGCCGTCCTTTCGTCCATGCGCAGCAAAGACCCGAACACCCAAGTCGGAGCCTGCATCGTCAATCCCGACCACAAGATTGTCGGAGTAGGCTACAACGGCTTTCCCATCGGAGTCAGCGATGACAATGTCCCGTGGGAACGGGAAGGCGACTGGCTCGATACCAAGTATCCCTATGTCTGCCATGCTGAGCTCAACGCAATCCTCAATGCCATCAGCAGCAGCCTCAAGGAATGCACCCTCTATGTAGGGCTCTTTCCGTGCAATGAGTGTGCAAAAGCAATCATCCAGTCGGGCATCAAGGAGGTGGTATACCTTTCTGACAAGTATGCCGAAGCAGACAACACCAAGGCATCGAAGTGGATGTTCGACCAGAGTGGGGTGAGCTATCGCAAACTCGAGGCGGAACACTCGTCCCTTACGGTGGCCTTGCAATGAGAACCCTGGTTGTCTGCCTGAACCCGACTTTCCAGCATACGCTCCTCTTCAATGCATTCTCCATTGGAGAGGTGAACCGTGCCAGCGAGCACTATCTTGATGCATCAGGAAAAGGGATGAACAGTGCCCGTATCCTGACTCAGCTTGGGCACAAGGCAATCCTGCTCACCCATCTGGGTGGGAACAGAAAGCATGAGATGCTTGAGCTCTGCGCAAAGGATGGGGTTGAGGTGCGTTGGGCTGACAGCCACAGTGACATTCGTACCTGCACCACAATACTCTGCCAGGGCAACGCCACCGAGTTGGTGGAGGAACCCTACCCCGTTGACCCGGGTACCGATCCTTTGATCCGCTCACTGTTCACCCAGGCACTGGATGAGGTTGATGCACTGATCATCACCGGTACAAGGGCCCTGGGTTACTCTACCTCCCTCTATGCGGATTTTGTCAGGGAAGCAAAAGAACGAAACCTGTTCGTCCTCCTTGATCTCAAGGGGGAAGACCTGAAGGCCTGCCTCCCCTACCGTCCCGATGTGATCAAACCGAACCTCAGCGAAGCTGTGCACACCTTCCTCTCCCTTTCGGTAGGGGAACAAGAAGAGACAGAGCATCTCCAGCCAGCAATCCGCTCAACCCTGGAGGAGATCCACCACACATACGGAACCATCACGGTTCTCTCCCGGGGCAAACAGGAGATGTGGGTGCAGGGTGAATCCTTCTTCACTGTTCCGGTAGAGGAAGTGGAGGCGGTGAATACCATCGGTTGCGGAGATTCTCTTGGTGCCGCCTTGACAGCATCCCTATACACAAGTACAAATCTGCAACAAGCTGCAATCTACGCAACAAACATTGCAACATTGAATGCTAAATCTATACATCCCGGAAGTATTGTCTAGCAAAATACCTAGGATAATTGGTGCAAGAAAGAATTCATATATTGCGCAATATATAAATCTGCAACACGATTTCATCATTTTTCTCAAATTTTTAGATGAAAAATCACAAATAGCGCAATTCAATGGATAGATTTTTATCATATCGTTCATGATTTCTTTTGACAGCTTAACAATTATGCCCCTATACTGAATCCAGTAAAAACCCCACCTAGGTGGGGCGACACCTCAGAGGAGAACTTGTATGAAAAAATTTCTGACAATCGTGCTCTGTTTCGCACTGGTAAGTTCTGCAGTGTTTGCAGCGGGTGCATCTGAAGCAGCCCCGGCAGCAAAAGCTGATTCCAACGTTGTGAAGATTGCTCTGATCATCGAGAATACCATCGACGACAAGGGTTGGTGCCAGGCAATGCATGACGGCATCATCGCTGCCCAGAAGCAGCTCCCCGGTCGCATCGAGTACAACTACACCGAGAAGATGAAGCCGGTTGATGCTGGCTCTGCTGCTCGTCAGTATGTTGCCCAAGGGTATAACATCATCATTGCCCATGGTGCACAGTACAAGAACCTCATCCTCGAGATGGCTGAAGAGTATCCTGATGTAACCTTTGCATTCGGAACCAGTGCTGAGATCGGCCCGAAGAATGTCTTCACCTACATGCCCGAAAGTGAAGAGACCGGCTATCTCTCCGGCCTCATTGCCGGCTTGACCACCGAGAAGAACATCATCGGCCTGGTCGGTCCCGTTGACGCTGGTGATGCTGCTCGCTACAACCGCGGTTTCGTACTCGGCGTGCAGGCTGTAAATCCTGCTGCCAAGCTCATGGTCGCCCACAGTGGTTCCTTCAGTGACTTCGTAAAGGCTGGCGAAATTGCTCAGTCCCAGATCAGAAGTGGTGCTGACGTACTCACCGGTTCCAGCCAGCAGGCTCTTGGTGCCCTGCGCGCTGTTGCTGACTACCGCGACCAGGACATCTGGTGGGTTGGTCAGGACATTGCCCAGATCCACATCACCGAAGGCTATAAGGTCATCGCAGCCTCTTCCTACAACTACGCCTCGGTCATCGTCGGCCTGGTTGAGAAGTTGGACAAGGGTGTGAAGGGTGGAGAAGTCATCCCCTTGAACTTCAACAATGGTGGATTCGTATTTGAGTTCAACACTGCCCTCAAGGACAAGTACACCGGCGCCATCGAGACCAAGGTCAACGAAGCAATTGCTTCCTTCAAGGCCAAGAGTGGTACCGTCGCCTATACTGCAGTCGACTATTCCAAGCTCTGATAAACGTTTCTCCGGTCATGCAGGCAAACCCTGCATGACTGGATTTTTTTTGATTTCGTATGGAGAATTCCCCCATGGAACCACAGAAGAAGATCACCAGTCTCAGGATGGAACACATCACCAAGCGTTTTCCCGGAGTGCTTGCCAGTGATGACATCACCCTCTCAGTAGGAGAAGGGGAAGTCCTGGCCCTGGTAGGCGAGAACGGCGCAGGGAAAACCACCCTGATGAACATCCTGATGGGCTTGTACCAGCCGGATGAAGGAAGAATCCTCATCAACGGGGAGGAAGTTCACTTCAAATCTCCCAATGACGCCTTTGCCGCAGGATTGGGCATGGTCCACCAGCAGTACATGCTGGTTCCCAACATGACCGTGCTGGAGAACATAGCCCTCGGCTACAAGCAAGCTTGGTCCCCGCTCAAGCTGGACCTGACGATGGTCCGCGACAGAATCAATGAAATTTCGAAGAAATACGGGCTTTATGTTGATCCCGATGCATATATCTGGCAGCTTTCCGTTGGTGAGCAACAGCGTGTGGAATTGGTAAAGACCCTTTGCCTGGGTGCACGCTTCCTCATCCTTGACGAGCCCACCAGTGCCCTTACTCCCCAGGAGACCGATGAACTCATCGTGCTGTTGAAGCGGATGAGCAGCGAGCTCTCCATCATCTTCATCAGCCACAAGCTGCAGGAGGTCAAGGACCTCTCCAGCAAGATTTCCATTCTCCGCCATGGTGCGATTGTTTTCGAGGGCAATACCGATGAGCACTCCCCTTCCGACATCGCAGCCCTGATGACAGGACACGAGGTTGATCTTCCCCAGAACGATGAGGCTGCCTGCAATGGCACTCCGGTTCTGGATATCAAGAACCTCAATGTCAAGAGCGACCGCGGCTTCCTGGCTCTCAAGAACCTGAACCTCACCATCCGCTGTGGCGAGATTGTCGGCCTTGCCGGTGTCTCTGGCAACGGCCAGCGCGAGCTTGCCGAAGCGATCAACGGCCTGAGAAAGGTCGAAAGCGGTGAGATCCTGTTCTTTGGGGAGAACATCGCCAATAAGACGCCTTACCACATCATCGAAGCTGGAATGGGCTACATTCCCGAAGAACGGAATACCGAAGGGATCGTACCTTCCTTCTCCATGAAGGAGAATCTGATCCTCAAGGATACCGGTAGGGAAGAGTTCTCCAATCACTCGTTCCTGAAGAACAAGGCGATCGAGAAGAATGCGAATGACCTCCGGGTCAAGTTCGATATCCGCAGCCCCAACATCCACGTTGCGGCCGGTTCATTGTCTGGCGGAAACATCCAGAAGGTAATTCTGGCTCGCGAGATTTCCCGCAAGCCCAAGTTCCTCATCGCTGTGTATCCTATCAGAGGTCTTGACCTCGGGGCTGCCGAGTTCATCCACAAGCAGCTTCTGGAAAAACGGAAGGAAGGAATCGGTATCCTGTTGGTGAGTGAGGAACTCGATGAGATCCTCGACCTTTCCGACCGGGTAGCCGTCATTTTCAAAGGACAGATCCAGAAGGTCTTGGATCGGAAGGATGCCAACCGTAGAAGTCTCGGAATCCTTATGGCAGGAGTGAAAGATGACCAAACAGTTTAGGATACTCTATAAGGTTTCCATCATCATCTTGGCCATTCTGGCCGCAATGCTGATCGGATCAATCATTTTGATGACCATTGGAGCGGATGTTTTCAAGACGTATCTGGTCATCTTGTTTGAACCGCTGAAGACAACGCTGCAGCTCAGTGAAGTCCTGCTCAGGGCCATTCCGCTTACCATCATTGCACTGGGCATCTCAGTTGCTTACCGCAGTGGTATCATCAACATCGGTGCTGAAGGCCAGATGGCAATGGGAATCCTGGGAACCACCGCTGTGGCTCTCGCGTTCCCCGAACTCCCCAAGCCGGTACTCTTGCCGATGGCAGTGTTGGCAGGGGCGATCAGCGGTGGCGTTTGGGGTTTCATCCCCGGCTTTCTGAAGGCAAAGCTGCAGGTAAGCGAGTTGCTCTCCACCGTCATGCTCAACTACATCGCCGCCCAGTTCTATACGTTCCTGCTGCGCGGACCGATGCTCGACCCGGCTGAGCTCACCATGGGAAGCGGTACTCCGCAGTCGATGCGCCTTTCGCGCAACCTTTGGCTCAACCGTTTCCTCCCGGGAACAAGACTCCATACCGGTCTCTTCTTCGCCTTGGCCCTTGCCCTTTTGATCTACTTCCTCTTGTGGAAGACCAAGTACGGATACAAGATGCGCGCAGCCGGGGCAAGCGCTCGGGCTGCCAAGTACGGCGGTATCAGCGTGACGTGGTATCTGGTCATCGCCATGGTCATCAGTGGTGCGTTTGCCGGTATGGCAGGTGCCATTGAGATCGCAGGTGTCCACAGAAGGGCCATCGAAGGAATCACTGGTGGCTACGGCTTCTCCGGTATCGTCGTTGCCCTTTTCGGAGGCTTGCATCCGGCAGGCATCATCCCCGCTTCTTTCTTCTTCGGACTCCTCATCGTGGGTGCTGACATGACCCAGCGCATGGTCGGTGTCCCGGCTAACATGGTCAACGTGCTGCAGGGTGTAATCATCCTGGTCATCGTGGCCACAAAGATGATCCTTGCCGACCCGTATCTGATGGAGAAGGTCTGGCGCAAGGTACAGGGTCTTGGAAAGAAGACCAAGGAGGTAACAGCATGAACTTCATAGTCAACATCCTGAGCCTGGGAATCCCCTTCTCAGTAGCCCTCCTGATAGCCTCACTTGGAGAGATGTTCAACCAGCGCGCCGGGGTCTTCAACCTCGGGTGCGAGGGTATCATGGCGATGGGAGCTTTCCTTGGCATGCTCGTTCCCTACAGCATTGGACAGGGTGGCGCCACTCCCGGCATCTACAACGTCTTGGGCCTTTTGCTGGCCATGGGTGTGGGAGCACTGTTCGGCATGCTCTTCGGCTTTGTCGTGGTAACCTTCCGAGCCCCCCAGGGCATTGCAGGAATAGGACTGCAGATGTTTGGGGTTGGAACTGCAGGAACCCTGTTCCGCCACTTTGTAGGTGGGACCCAGTCTGTTCCCGGCATTGGCAACCTTCCCATCCCCGGCCTCTCGAAGATTCCCATCCTGGGCCCGATCTTCTTCTCACACAACCTCTTGGTCTATCTTGCCTTCCTCTTCGTCCCCACAGCTTGGTACATCCTGTTCAAGACTCCCTGGGGCTTGAGGGTACGTGCTGTAGGCACCAATCCACGTGCAGCCGACTCCATCGGCATCCAGGTCAACAAGGTCCGCTACCAAGCGTTGGCTGTCGGAGGAGCGCTGGCAGGACTTGCAGGTGCTTACCTTAGCCTTTGCCAGGCAAAGATGTTCAGCGACGAAATCATTGCTGGACGCGGCTTCATTGCAGTCGCCTTGGTGTACTTCGGCCACTGGCATCCGGTGAAGATCATGGGTGGAGCACTGCTCTTCAGCTTGGCGCAAGCACTGCAGCTTGCCATCCAGGGACAAGGGATCAACTTCCCCTATGAGTTCGCCGTCATGCTCCCCTATGCTCTGGTCATTATCGTCTTGGCATTCAGCAGGGAGAAGCAGCTTCTTGGTCCCACAGCCCTCGGCCAGCCCTTCAACCGAGAAAAGCGAATTTAGCATTCTGAACCAAGGGCAGAAGAATTTGTTGCATTTTTCTGCCCTTCGGCACTTTTTTACCTTTCACAATGAGTTTTTGCAACAAAAGTTGAAGCAAAAAGTTATGTATTGCAACAAGATATTGACTTTTTGCATCCACTTTGAAATTATGAGGATGGATAGCATCACAGACCGACGTATCCTTTCTGGATACTGACGCTAAGCGGCTAGCACCTGTTCCCACTGCACTAAAGGAGCACAGCTATGTATGCATTCAGCGTAAATGGAAACCCCATCAATTATGACGGAAACGATAAGAAACTCCTGAGATTCCTTCGGGAAGATCTGAATCTCACCGGGACCAAGGACGGATGCAGCGAAGGCGCCTGCGGCACTTGCACGGTCTTGGTTGATGGGTCGAAGATGAAGGCCTGTGCCATCTCCCTCTCCCGACTTGAAGGCAAGTCGGTCATTACCATAGAAGGCTTGAGCCAACGTGAACAAGATGTCTACTCCTACTGCTTCGCAGAAGCTGGAGCCGTCCAGTGCGGATACTGCACCCCGGGCATGATCATCAGTGCAAAAAGCCTGTTGGACAAGAACCTCAATCCCACCCTAGAAGATGTAAGGAAAGCGATCAAGGGAAACATCTGCCGTTGCACCGGTTACAAGAAGATTGAAGAAGCCATTCTTCAGGCCGCCACGTTTTTCAGGGAACACCTTGAGATTCCCCGCCAGGAGGAAGAGCCTCGCCTCGACAAGCGCTACCAGCGTGTCGATGCCAAGGCAAAAGCCCTGGGAACAGGGCTCTATGCCGACGACATTCGCATCAACGGAATGCTTCATGCAAAAGCCGTACGCTCAGCTTTCCCGCGGGCAAAGGTACTGGGAATCGACAGCAGCCTGGCAGAGAAGCATCCAGATTTTATGCACATCCTCACCAGCGATACTGTTCCGCACAACATCATCGGCCACATCAAGCAAGACTGGCCGGTTTTCATCCCGGTAGGAAGTATCACCCGCTATACAGGCGATGCCATTTGCTTGGTGGTAGGGAAATCTCCGGAAACCATCGAAGAACTGGTTTCTTTGGTGAACGTATCCTATGAGGTGCTTCCACCCGTCCTTACGATGGAAGCAGCACTCCAAGAGAATGCTCCCAAGATACATGAGGGTGGCAACCTCCTCAGTGTAGAACATATCCATCGCGGTAATGTGGATCAGGCCATCAAAACGAGCAAGCATGTCATCACACGCACCTACTCCACCCCTTACACCGAACATGCATTCATGGAACCTGAATGCGCCGTCGCCCTTCCAGAAGGAGAGGACGGGGTCTTGGTACATACCTCCGGCCAATCCATCTATGATGAGCAGCATGAGATTTGCACTATGCTGCAATTGCCGCCTGAGAAGGTCCACTGCCACAGCATGCTTGTCGGTGGCGGCTTCGGTGGCAAGGAGGACATGAGTGTCCAACACCATGCTGCCCTTGCAGCCTGGATTCTCAAGAAGCCGGTAAAGGTTAAGCTCAGCCGCCAGGAAAGCCTAACCGTCCACCCCAAGCGTCATCCCATGGAGATGGAACTTACCACTGCCTGTGATGAGACGGGAAGATTGACGGCCATGAAGGCTGTCATCCTCGCCAATACCGGTGCATATGCATCCTTGGGAGGACCTGTACTGCAAAGAGCCTGCACGCATGCCTCAGGACCCTACAATTTTCAAAATTTTGAAGTGCTGGGCAAAGCCATCTACACCAACTTGGTTCCTGCTGGGGCCTTCAGGGGGTTTGGGGTCACCCAAAGTTGTTTTGCCGTAGAAGCAAATCTCAACCTGCTGGCCGATGAAATTGGCCTCGATTACTACGAGATCCGCAGACTCAATGCCCTCAAGGGCGGTGATGTCATGCCCAATGGCCAGATCGCCAGTAGTGATACGGGTATCATCGAATGTCTGGAAGCAGTCAAGGGCGCTTATTATTCCTCGCCTAGGGCCGGTATTGCCTGCGGGTTCAAGAACAGCGGGCTTGGTGTGGGATTTCCCGATACCGGGCGCTGCATCCTCTCAGTTGAACAGGGAAAAGTGCACATCCGCACCAGTGCAGCGTGCATGGGACAGGGAGTTGCGACAGTGTGCACCCAGATTCTTGGAGAAACCTGCACTCTACGCTCAGACCAGATCATCGTTGAGGATCCAGATACCCGTAGGACCCCTGACTCAGGAACCAGCACCGCAAGCCGCCAATCAGTATTTACCGGAGAAGCAGTCAAGCGTGCAGCCTTGCTTCTGAAGGATGCCCTTGCGAATGCCACCCTGAAAGATCTGGAAGGTCAGGAGTTCAGCGGGGAGTATACCTCCATAACCGACCCGATAAACTCGAAGAAAGAGCACCCGGTCAGCCATGTAGCCTATAGCTATTCGGCTCAGGTCGTCATCCTTGATGAGATGGGAAAGTTGGAAAAGGTTGTTGCTGCCTGTGATGTGGGACAAGTGGTGAATCATCAGGCCCTGACCGGCCAAGTTGAGGGAGGAGTGGTCATGGGACTTGGCTATGGCCTCACTGAAGACTTCCCCATCAAGGATGGTCAGCTGGCTGTCCGCTACGGCACTCTGGGGCTTCTCCGTTCCACCGATGTGCCACCCATTGAGGTAAAGCTGGTCGAAGGTCCGGGCAAGCACCCCATCGCGTATGGCGTCAAGGGAGTGGGAGAACTGACCACTATTCCCACTGCCCCGGCATGCCAGAATGCATATTACCGCTTTGACGGGAAATTCCGCACCTCTCTGCCCCTTGAGGAGACTGCATACCGCAAGAAGAAGTGAGAGGAGCGTCCATCACACCGCACCACTGTTTCCTATTTGGTGTTCTGCTTGGATGTTGCCTGCTTCAAGGACAAGACAGCGATTGCAATAGTGCTGTACCTCCACGGGATTGTGGGTGACGAGAATCACGGGACAACCAATGGTTGCGAGCGCCTGCTTCAAATCATCCTCGATGCATTCCTTCAGATGTGCATCCAGAGCTGAAAACGGCTCATCAAGCAAGAGCGTTTTGGGCTGGGAGGCGAGTAGCCTTGCGAGTGCTACACGCTGTTGCTGCCCTCCTGACAACTGGCGAGGATACCTTTTTCCTAAACCCCCGATGTGAAACATGTGCAAGTAGTACTCACCAAGATGCAAGGCTCTCTCCTTCCATTCACCATAGGGTTCTTTAGGTAATCGATGGATTCCAGATTGGACATTCTGCAGAACCGTCATTGTGGGGAACAAGGCATACGATTGAAAGAGATATCCTACCTTCCGTGCTCTTACAGGAAGAGAATGAGCTTGTAAAGAGTCATATAAAACAACACTATCAAGCTCAATCCTGCCGCTGTTGGGTTTCTCAATACCAGCAATGCTCTTGAGCGTTATGCTCTTGCCTGAACCCGAAGGGCCAAGCAATCCCAACACCTCTCCGTTCTCCACATGAAAAGAAACATCCAGTGAAAATGCACTCTCATCCGATCGGGACTTCAAGGTATGCTGGATGGAGACCATTAAGCTCATCGATTCCTCCTCGTATCCAGATAGGATGCAAAAGCCAAAGAGCCAAAAGAAATTGCAACCATTATCCCAACCCAGACCCAGGCAGTACGCATATCCCCCCCTGCTGTGGCAAAATAGATTGCCATCGGGATCGTTTGTGTCCTTCCTGGGATATTACCCGCTATCATCAGAGTGGCACCAAACTCTCCCAAGGCCCGGGCAAAACTCAAGGATAGCCCGGCCAGGATCCCCGGCCAGGCATTCGGCATCAAAACTTTCAGAAAGATTTGCCACTCCCGCATTCCCAACGTTCTGGCTGCCCATATCTGCTGCTCATCAACTTGTTCAAAGGCCCCTCGAGCACTTCGGTACATCAAGGGAAAGGAAACAACGCAAGCAGCAAGCACTGTTGCGTGCCACGTGAATACAATTCCCTTGCCCGTCAGATCCCACAACCAGGAAAGCGGTCCATTCCTTCCGAACAAAACCAACAGGAAAAAGCCTACCACAGTCGGGGGAAGCACCATCGGTAGCGTGCACACCGTATCAATAAGGGAAGCGACCCTTCCACTGCTGCCGAGGAAAACCCTCGCAGCAAGCGTACCCGCCACAAACACATAGATACTGGCAACAATCGCCGCACGAAGTGATATCAGAAGTGGGGAACCATCAAACATATGCTACAGCACCGAGAATCCATACGATGCAAAAATGGCCTTGGCTTCCTCGGAAAACAGGAAATCCACAAACGCAACAGCATCATCCACTTGCTTGCTTTGTTTGAGGACTCCAACCGGGTAAATTACCGGCGAATGTGTTCCCTCAGGAGCATAGGCACTGACTCTCACCTGCTTGAATATCTTGCTGTCTGTCTCATACACAACACCTACATCCACATTTCCTGTCTCCACCCAAGAGAGCACTTCACGAACATCCTTTGCGTAGATCAGACGGGATGAGATACTTTCTGTGATTCCCAACGAATCGAAGACCTGTTTTGCATATTGGCCGGCGGGGACCGATTGGGGATCACCAATGGCAATTTTGGTCACAGAAAGGTCGGGCAACTTCTCAAAGGAGGCAAGTTCCATACCTGTACGAGATGTAATGAGAACCACTTTGTTCTCCAGGAGATCCCGGACCGAAGAATCAATCATCAAACCCTTTGTTTGCAATGCCTTCATCTGCTTCTGCGCGGCAGAGAGAAAGACGTCCACAGGTGCTCCTTGCTCAATCTGCTGTTGCAGTGCTCCAGAGGAACCAAAATTGAACTGTATTTTTACTTCAGGATGCTCCGCCTGATACCTCTGGCCTAGTTCTTTCATACAATCAGTAGTACTTGCAGCTGCACTGACCAAGAGTTCCACCGAGTTGACCTCTTGTACCCCTTGGGCAAACACAACACATGCCATGCTCAGTAAAAGCATAGCCAATCCCATTTTTCTTCTCATTTCTTTCTCCTATTTGATGTGGTTTCAGACCACTGCGCAATCAAGATTCCGTCCACCAAGGGCGGAAAGCCCGTGATCAAGAACGGGTAGCAACGCTTCAAGATTTTCCAATGCGGCTTTGGGACTTCCCGGAAGATTTACTACCAAAGTCTGATGACGTGTTGCCGAGACACTTCGGCTCAATGCTGCGCGCTCGGTAAAAGCCAGACTTTTTGAGCGCATAAGTTCCCCAAGCCCCGGTACCAGACGGTGAGCAATATCCATGGTTGCCTCCGGAGTCACATCACGAAGAGAGAGACCAGTCCCCCCAGTGGTGATCAAGAGGTCAGCCTGATAGGAGTCACATACTTCTGCCATCGTCCTTGCCAAAGCCGTGCGATCATCAGGAAGCAGGCATGTACCCACCACAGAGAACCCTGCTTCCTCAAGTCGCTTTTGAAGAACAGGGGTACTCCCGTCCACCCGTTTGTGAGCAAAACAGCGATCGCTGCTGCAGAGAATAAAGGCTCGATACTCTTCAAATACCTGCATCCTCATTCCTGTTTCAATGGTTCCACCGGACAAAACTTTTGCGAACACCCCTTCGGTTGGCATGATGCAATGCCCCATGGTTTGGAAAATCTGGCAACCATGATGACACTCTTTTCCAATCTGGGTGATTCGAAGCACCACATCCTGGCACACACAAATGGTACCGATCGCAAGCGTACGAAAGTCTATTCCTGTTACCAGAAGGTTTTCCCCAAAGTCACCATCTGCCACAGTTGCGCCTTCTTTCCTGAAAGCTTCCACTTTGTCGTGGGAGAGAAGACTTACTTGCCTATGCCAATTCCCTGCATGGGCATCTCCCTCAATTCCCCAATCTGCCTTGAAGACTGCTCTCCCTTGGTTCTTCTTTGCTATACCTTTCATGGTACTGGTACATACGGCAACAACCGTCCCTTCCCTCATACGAGTCATCCTCCTAGTTGTGCCAATGACCTGTTGGCAATTGTCTGGTGGTCAAAATGATGTGATAGAGGCTTATGCTTGACAAATCCTGAGATATGTTCCCAAAGATCCGAATCATCGATTCCTTTCTCAAGCAACGCTTTCAGATCCAATCCGGTCTCTTGGCAGAGACAGGAAAACAACGTTCCAGATGCGCTGATCCTAAGCCTGTTGCAACGTGAACAAAAACAATCGGACAATGCGCTGATGAAACCTACCGAAACACCGCGATATCGGCGATATACGGCAGGGCCTCTTCCAAAACCTGCAAAGGGCAGCGTTTCTTCCCCATACTGATGTGCCAAATACGCTTGCACTTCTCCAGTGGTAACTCCCTGCAAGAATCCGCCGCTTCCAATGGGCATCAGCTCAATGAAACGCAGGGGCACATCGAACTCTTTAGCCAAGTGCATGAGCTGGTCGATCTGCTGGGTATAAGAGGATCTGAGCGGTACACAATTGAGTTTCACGGGTATTCCTACTGAACATGATCGCTCAATCGCCTCCAAAACAGGAAGGACGTCATACCCTCCACTCATCATTGCGAACAGACTCGGAGAGGTGGCATCAATGCTGATATTCACCCCAGATATTCCGGCATCTTTCAGATCCGCTGCAAGGGGAGCAAGTAGGTATCCATTCGTGGATAGGGTAAGTTGGGTGGAAGGCAATGCGTGTTTCAAACGCGAAACGAGATCCACCACCCCAAAGCGCATCAACGATTCTCCTCCGGTAAGGCGAATGGTTGTGACCCCATGGTGCGCAAAGTACGTTGCAAGTCGCACCACTTCATCATCGGAAAGCAGACAATGGTGCGACGCTGTACCACAATAGATACAGTTGAAATTGCAGCGGTCAGTCAGGGAGAATCGCAGATATTCCAACGTTCGTCCCTGCATATCGGATAGCGGTTCAAACCCTTGCCGTGTAGTAGCCACTAGCCCCTCCGTCTTTCATCTGCAACCCGATACCTTCCAGGCGCATGCCACGGTCAAAGGCTTTGCACATATCATAGATTGTCAACAAGGCAACCGTAACACCGGTGAGAGCCTCCATTTCCACGCCTGTCTTTCCGAGCGTCTCGGTCGTACAGCGAACCTCGATGGCACACTCATCCTTCAGGGTGACAATATCAAGAGCAACATGGCTGAGAAACAAAGGATGACAAAGGGGTATCAGATTTGCTGTCTGCTTCGTTGCCATGATTCCCGCAATCCGGGCACATGAGAGAACATCACCTTTCGGAAGAGCTTGGTTTTCAAGCAATTCCATGGTCTTCGCATTGAGGTAGATTCTTCCCTGAGCGATGGCAATCCGCTTGGTATCAGGCTTTGCTGATACATCCACCATGCGTGCATTTCCCTTTCCATCAATATGGGTAAATCCTTGCATCATAGTGAACCATTCCCAAATGAGCAGTTGGGGAAGTGGCAAATCTGACATTGGAGGCACAATCCCCCAGCACCAAGCTTTGCTACATCACTTGCTTGCAGTCGTACTCCACACAGGATGCGTGGAAGCAAAAGGTCCAACACGGTCCGCTTGGCATACATGACGCATCCAGGCAAGCCAAGTACAGGAGTATCCTGCAGATAGGAAAGCATGAACATTGCACCCGGCAATACGGGCGACCCATAGCTCACCACCTGAGCGTGGCTTGCTTTGATTGCTCCTGGGGTATGGTCGTCAGGATCAACACTCATGCCTCCTGTGCAGACGATAAGCGAGGCACCCTCCTGCTTGGCACGAAGAATCTGCCTGGTTATGTCCTGAGGATCATCACCGGTAAGGATTATCTCATTGGTCCGTACCCCGAATGCAGCCATTTTTTGCTCAATTACAGATGAAAAGGTGTCCTTGATCAGACCTTTCAGAACCTCATTCCCCGTGACTAGTATCGTGCAGTCCTTGATGCTGAACGGGTGGATGCAGAGCAATGGATTGCTAGCGGATGCAATCTTCCCGACTTCTCCCAATCTGCCGCGGTAGATGGCTAGTGGGATGATTCGCATTCCAGCAATTTTGTCACCGGGTTGTACTACACTGTGATTCGATCGGGTTGCTATCATGACGTCCCCAAGACTGTTGATCTGCAAGAGACGCTCAACATCAATTTCCAAGACACCTGCTTGCATAGCTGAGAGTTCGACCTTCCCTTCCTTGACCGCACTTCGATTCATGAATTCGTTTTCACAAGCTGCTACCAAGTGTTCGACGGCATCATCCTCATGAACCATGTCCTCGCCCATTTCCCAAACGTAGATATGTTCCTTCCCCATTGAAAGCAAGATGGGAATATCTTCCTCCCGAATGATATGGCCCTTCCGGAAACGTGCATCTTTAGTGACACCAACAATGATCTGTGTCATGTCATGACAAATCACCTGGCCTATCGATTCTTCAGTTCTAACCAGTTTCATATGACTTCCTACTGTGTGATGGATTGTTTTCCCCCATCCGCATCTCCCAGAAAGGGGTAGTGTTCCATTATGTTTTTATTTGCATAATGAGTTTATGCGCGCTGTTCCTCGTCTGTCAAGCAAGAGTATGGAAATTTTTTCATTCAAAATCCTACTTCGCTCTCTTCTATAAACTTCCCCGTATGGTTCATTCCTACCTTGAAAAGCTCGCACCATTGTGCATGAATAGAGAGGAACAGCAGAAGCTTCTGCACCATACTCCATCATGAGGTCAGACAAGAATGCAATGGATCGAACGGCTGAATGAAGCACTCCTCTACATCGAGGAACACCTTGAAGGGGAACTTTCGTATGAGAAAGCGGCTCGGTTGGCAAACTGCTCAACCTACCACTTCCAGAGGATGTTCACCTACGTCGCAGGCATCCCGCTCGGAGAGTACATCCGACGAAGAAAACTCACCAAGGCCGCCCTTGAACTGCAACAGGGCAGCAAGGTTTTGGACGTAGCTCTTCGGTATGGGTACGACTCCCCCACTTCGTTCAACCGAGCGTTTCAGGCTGTGCACGGCCTGACTCCTTCGGATGCGAAAAAGGAAGGGGCAGTACTCAAGGCATTCCCCAAGATCAGCTTCAGCCTGACCATCAAAGGAGAGCAAGAGATGGAGTATCGGATTGAACGCAAGGAAGCGTTTCGCATTGTGGGCGTGAGTAGGGAAATCAGCAAGGACATGGAGGAAAGCATGCGTGTTGTGCCCCTCTTCTGGGCTGAGAAAGCTCAGGATGGCACAATAGCAAAGCTGTGCAGCTACCTGAAGGAAGGGGATGGTCTCTTCGGCCTGTGCACCAACACCGACGAGTTGGATCATTGGACCTACACCATCGGAATCGCAAAGGACGACTTGGAACTGGAAGGAACGGAAAGCCAGATGGTAGGTCCCTCCCTCTGGGCAATCTTCCCCGGTCGAGGCCCCATGCCCCAGACCATCCAGGAGGTGCAGAAGCGAATCATCACCGACTGGCTGCCCACCAGTGGATATGAGTTTGCCGAAGGTGTGGATGTGGAAGTCTACCTTGACAGCAACAAGGAGAATCAGAGCTTTGAAGTCTGGATGCCGATCAAGAAATGATGGAAAGCCCAGTGCAGGAGGGGGACGATAGGTCCCCCTTCCCTATCTCATCAAAATGTATTGATCGTAACGTCGGTACAAGTACCCATTACATGCACATCGTGCTATGCTGGGACCATGTTATTGACCAATACCCGATACTTGGATGAAACCTTTCATCTCAGACAAGCTGATATCAGAATCACTGGTGCCACGATAAAACAGATTGAACCCCATCTCGATCCTCTTGAGGGAGAAGAGGTATGTGATTGCTCTTCCTATCTGCTCTACCCTGGGCTCATCGATGCACACATCCATACGCCCGATACCCTCCTTCGAGGACTCTTCTGCGACAAGAGCCTCCACCAGTGGTGTGACGACAGTGAACAAGGCTCCTTGCAGCAACGGCTCTTCACCTATCTTGACGAATCGGTGCCTACCGAGACGTTCATCACCCTTGTGCAGTATGCATATCTGCGCTATCTCAAGACAGGAGTGGTCTGTATCGTCGAGACCGGACAGGCTGATTTCTCCTGCCAGATCTTGGAAACCACCGCCCAAGAAACAGGGATAAAAGCACTGGTGGATTGGTACGATGAAACACCAAACAAGGGGCCTGTAGCCGATACAATCAAGCGAGGTACGCACCTCCCGGAAGAGGAAGATCTCGATCAGGCTGGGTTGGAAGCAACAAAGGCACGCGTTGCTGCAGGACAAGGGCCGTTGATGACACACTGTCTGGAAACCCTGTTCCGAAGGCAGGAAGCACTCAGGAAATTCGGCATATCGACGGTCAAATTGCTGAATCGTGAAGGTTTGCTGGGCAAAGACACCCTCCTCTTTCACTGCATTGAAACCGATGAGGAAGACAAGCAGCTGCTGTGTGAAAGCCAAGCATATCTCGTGCACTGCCCTGTCTCGAACCAACTGTGCAGTGAAGGTACCATGGCTCTTGAGCAGTTGCTGGAAGCGGGAGCACGCATCGGTCTTGGAACCGATTTCCTCACCCATGACATCTGGGAAGTTTTGCGGACCACCTACCGCGAACTGAAGATGGGAAGCCATCCTGAGCGTTGGAAGGCTGAACATGTCTGGAAGCTGGCAACCTCAAGCCCAGTCCCCGAGCTCTACCAGGGATGCATCAAGGAAGGAAACAGTGCCGACCTGCTCTTCATCGAAGACTCGCTCGAGCTCTCCCCCTTGGTGGAACTGCCCACGTTCTCCAACGCAGCATTCAACACCTTGACCTATACCAGAAATGAGCACATCCGGCAGGTGATGGTGAATGGGAAGTGGGTGATCAGGCAAGGGAAAAGTGTACTGCTTGATGAGGAGCGTCTGGAAGCAAGGTACCGATCATGCTTGGCAGAAGTCTTTTCCAAGGAGCTCATCCAAGCGCAACAGCGCAAGCTCGATTGATTTGATTCTGCGCACCAAAAGGGTATGCTGACTCGAACCTTCTGCGAATTTGTTGAGCATGCGTGTAAGTGAAGGAAGCAGGGAATCCAGCAATGTGTTGGCAGCCTTCAGCTCTGCAGGGCTGAACTGGAGCGTATCCTGTTCTGTAACCACTGCATAGGCAATGCGCATCGCCGTGAGCCTTTGTACGGTTGCCGTTCCGGGCAACCCACGTTGCATCTGGCTCTCTGCAGCCTTCTCCAACTTTCTGATTGTAGACTGAAGAGACCTGAGGGCCTCTTCTTTGCTCGCATCATCCATACATCCAAGGTAGAGGATTATTGCAAGCAAGGCAATCAGGTGTGCAACTTGTACAAAAGGCGTGTACATTCTCTTTCTATACACTTTGACATTTTTTGTATTTATGTTAGATTAAGTGCAAGGTCCGTCTTGCACGCCCCCAAGGAATAGTACATGCAGTCAAAGAACAAAAGCACCATACTCACACGTCT
>Ga0265295_1004300_pt1 | contig 19337 bp, 13 predicted proteins | sample Munlansysbiofilm_FD_192503 | JGI IMG/M metagenome (GOLD analysis project Ga0265295, IMG submission 192503) | Leachate microbial communities from a municipal landfill in Southern Ontario, Canada - Methane capture system biofilm | ecosystem: Engineered > Solid waste > Landfill > Unclassified ... | reverse complement strand
GTCCAAGAAGTGGACCATGCCGATCAGAGATTGGAAACCGGCATTGAATCGATTTATGATTGAGTTTGAAGACCGCTTAAAAGATTATATTTAACCTTGGCAGTTACACAGAATCATTTACAGGGTCATATCACTGGGTTAACTTTAATCATGAGAATATTAAAGCACTTGGACAGGGAGCGAGAGGGGATCTTAACTCTAGCATCATAAGAAACTTCAAACTCCCTCTTCCTCATGCGAACGATCCAGAAAAATCACTCGCTGAACAAGCCCGTATAGTCGCCATCTTCGATAAATTCGATACCCTAACCAATTCCATCAGCGAGGGCTTACCGCGTGAAATCGCCCTGCGCCAACAGCAATACGAATACTACCGCGACCTGCTGTTAAGTTTCCCTAAGTCTGAAGCAACAACCGTTGTTACCGCATAAGGAAGGAACCCTATTACCAAACACTTAAAGAATATCTTTGAGAGCGGAGAATTAGAGGAGCAAGTGGTATGTTCCATTTTGGAACTAACCACTGAACATGGTGCGATTACTGGAAAAACTCAAACCAGTCAGGCCAAACATTACAACAAGGACGCAGAAAGGATTGCGTACACTTCTTACCACCTAAAGGAAGATAAATGACCACCTACACCACCATCGCCGAATCAAAAAACTTTATTGTTCTGGATAAATACGCCAAGCAAGATCAGGTGGCTGAAAGCTATCAAAGTGAAGACGCTCTGGAACGTGAACTGATTCAAGACCTGCAAAACCAAGGCTATGAGTTTGTACCCGGCTTAAACTCGCCTGAGAAGATGTTGGCGAACGTGCGTGTGCAGTTGCAAGCCTTGAATAACGTGCAGTTTGCCGAGGGTGAGTGGTTACGTTTTGTAGAAGTATTTTTGGATCGGCCAAGCGACGGTATTACCGATAAAACCCGCAAAATTCATGATGACTATATCCATGACTTTGTGTTTGACGATGGCCGTATTCAAAACATTTACCTGCTGGATAAGAAAACAATTGCTCGCAATAAAGTACAGGTGATTAAACAGTTTGAGCAGGCTGGCAGTCATGCCAACCGTTACGATGTGACGATATTGGTGAACGGCTTGCCACTGGTGCAAGTCGAGCTGAAAAAGCGCGGCGTGGCAATTCGTGAAGCCTTTAATCAAGTACACCGCTATAGCAAAGAGAGCTTTAATGCTGATAACTCTTTGTACAAGTATTTGCAGCTGTTTGTGATATCTAACGGCACCGATACCCGTTACTTTGCCAATACCACTACGCGCAACAAAAACAGCTTTGATTTCACCATGAACTGGGCGCGTGCTGATAACACCTTAATTAAAGATTTAAAGGACTTTACCGCAACCTTTTTCCAAAAAAACGCCTTATTGAATGTGCTGCTGCATTACTCAGTCTTTGATGTCAGCGATACCCTGCTAGTAATGCGCCCTTATCAAATTGCCGCGACCGAACGCATCTTGTGGAAAATCAACAGCGCTTACCAAGCTAAAAACTGGAGCAACTCAGAAAGCGGTGGTTTTATTTGGCATACCACAGGCTCTGGTAAAACCTTAACCAGCTTTAAAGCAGCACGCTTAGCAACCGAATTGGATTTTATCGATAAGGTGTTTTTTGTAGTCGACCGCAAAGATCTCGATTACCAAACCATGAAAGAATATCAGCGCTTCTCACCCGATAGCGTGAATGGCTCTGACAGTACCGCTGGTTTAAAGCGCAACCTAGATAAAGACGACAACAAGATCATTGTTACCACCATTCAAAAGCTCAACAACCTGATGAAGGGGGAAGGTGATCTAGGTATTTACCACAAGCAAGTGGTGTTTATTTTTGATGAGTGCCACCGCAGTCAGTTTGGTGAGGCGCAAAAAAACTTACAGAGAAAGTTTAAGCGCTTTTATCAGTTCGGCTTCACAGGTACGCCGATCTTTCCACAAAACGCCTTGGGTGCTGAAACCACTGCCAGCGTGTTTGGTCGTGAACTGCATTCTTACGTCATCACAGATGCCATTCGTGATGAAAAGGTTCTGAAGTTTAAGGTTGATTACAACGATGTACGCGCCAAGTTTAAGGCCATCGAAACTGAGCAAGATGAGAAAAAGCTCAATGCTGCCGAAAATAAACAAGCACTATTACACCCTGAGCGTATTCGAGAAATCTCACAATATATTCTGCATAACTACCGCCAAAAAACGCATCGCAAACAAGCCGATGGCAAAGGCTTTAACGCTATGTTTGCCGTTAGTAGCGTTGATGCAGCTAAATCGTATTATGAAACGCTGAACCAATTACAGGCTGAGCCTGTATATCAAGAAAAAAACAAACCACTGAAAATCGCCACCATCTTCTCGTTTGCCGCCAATGAAGAGCAAGATGCCATTGGTGAGATACCTGATGAAAGCTTTGAAGTCTCGGCGCTGAACAGTAGCGCTAAAGAGTTCTTAAGCTCTGCTATTGCGGACTATAACGCTTTCTTTAAAACCAACTTCAGCGTGGACAGCAACGGCTTTCAAAACTATTACCGCGACTTAGCCCAGCGGGTTAAATCTAAAGAAGTTGATCTGCTGATTGTGGTTGGTATGTTCTTAACCGGTTTTGATGCCCCGATGCTTAACACCTTATTCGTGGACAAAAACCTGCGTTATCACGGCTTGATGCAGGCCTATTCACGCACCAACCGTATTTACGACGCGACCAAGACCTTTGGTAATATCGTTACTTTCCGTGATTTACAAAAAGCGACGATTGATTCCATTACCCTGTTCGGTGATAAGAATACCAAGAACGTGGTGCTGGAAAAAAGTTACAAGGAGTACATGGAAGGCTTTACCGATGTAGTCACAGGTGAAGCACGTCGTGGCTTTATGGATGTAGTCACAGAACTAGAACAGCGCTTCCCTAAGCCGGATGAGATTGTTTTAGAAAAAGATAAAAAAGACTTCACTAAGTTATTTGGTGAATATTTACGTGTTGAAAACATCCTACAAAACTACGATGAGTTTGCCAGCCTGAAAGCTTTGCAAGGCATTGATAAAAGCGACCCAGAGGCTGTTGAAGCTTTTAAGGATGAGCACTATCTAAGCGATGATGATTTAGCCATGCTGCAAACGATACGGATACCAGCCGAGCGCAAGATTCAGGATTATCGCTCAACCTATAACGACATTCGCGACTGGTTACGCCGTGAAAAGGCTGCAGAAAAGAAAGAGCAATCTACCCTTGATTGGGACGACATAGTATTTGAGGTTGACCTGCTCAAGTCGCAGGAGATCAACCTAGACTACATTCTTGAGCTGATTTTCGAGCAAAACAAGAAAAATAAAACTAAGGGTGAGCTAGTCGAAGAAGTGCGCCGCTTAATTCGTGCAAGCCTAGGTAACCGTGCAAAAGAAAGCTTAGTGGTGGACTTTATTAACCAAGCTGACTTAGACGATATTATCGATAAAGCCAGTATTATTGATGAGTTCTTTAAGTTTGCACAGGCAGAGCAGAACCGTGAAGCTGAAGAGCTGATTCGCTCAGAGGGCTTGAATGAAGACGCCGCTAAACGCTATATCAGCGCCTCACTGAAGCGCGAGTATGCAAGCGAGAATGGCACAGAATTGAACTCAACTCTGCCTAAAATGAGTCCACTCAATCCTGAGTACAAAACTAAAAAGCAGAGCGTATTCCAAAAAATCGCTGCGTTTGTTGAGAAGTTTAAAGGAGTGGGTGGGCAGATTTAGATTTAGTAGTGTGGAGGGTTAAAGCTCTTAAAATTTAATAAGGCCTGTACTGGAGCTTTGAGGTGATTTCCTCAATAGCTCAAGCGCTGCAATAACAAGCGACGGAATATTTACTGTGTGAGCACTATGTTTTCGGAAGGTTTACCCCATTCCTAGATTTAGCGCTATCCTCGACTGTATTTGAACCTTTTATATAATAGAGGTTGATAGGTCTCTACTAAACTTTGGTCACTTTAATTAGTGCTGGTCAGAAGAGTAAGGAGTTTTTTTGACAACTATTATCAACTTGCTTCCGGCAAGTTATGGCGACTCGATTTTGGTGTCTCACTCATCAGAGGTAAGCACTTTTAATCTTCTTATTGATGGCGGACCAGCTAAGACCTTTGGCAGAGGTCCAGGAGGTCAGCGTCCAGGACCTTTGCGTATTGCTTTAGATGAGATAAAAGAAAAAGGTCAGTGTGTAGACTTGGTAATACTGACCCATATTGATTCCGATCACATCAAGGGTCTTATAAAGGCCTTCAAGACTGAAAGCTACCTCAGTACCATCGCAAACAAAGTATGGCTAAACGCATCAAGTAACATCTCAGCTTACTTGAATGAGGCGGAGATATCCGAAAACGCTATTCCCTTTAGTACCTCTGATAGCCCCGAGACGAGTGTTCGTGACGGTAAAAAATTTGAGCAGCTTCTTACTGAGTTAGATTGCTGGAGGCGTGAAGTAATTATTGCTGGAGAGGTAATCACCGAGGGGCCTTTCAAGTTCACAATTCTTTCTCCTTCGGATAAAGATCTCAGAAAGCTTCACTGCATATGGCCTTGTGAGACCTCATCTGCTGATACTGCAGGGACAACGAGTGACCATCATCAGAGTCTAAGTGAGCTTTTAGAAAATGATAATATTCAAGAGGACACATCATTTACGAATGGCAGTTCAATTGCTTTCATTCTTGAAATAGAAGAAAATAAAATACTATTCTTAGGTGATGCTCATGCTTCCACTATTGTAAAAGCTCTAGAAAATTTAAGTTACAGTAAGGATAATAAGCTTTTAGTCGATTATGTAAAAATATCTCATCATGGAAGTCATTTTAATACAAGCGTAGAGATGCTTGATCTTATTGAATGCCGGTCGTATCTGATTAGTACAGATGGAACTAAGCATGGCCACCCCCATAAAAGAACCTTGGCGAGAATATTTAATGCGCATCCTGATAACGTAATTTTTTTCAATTATGAGGATGCGTTTAAAAGAATTTTGTTAGGAAGTGAGGTCGTGAGCTACGGGGCGAGGTTACGCGCGCTCACGCACAGGATACAGATATAACATGATGAATAAATACGAGTTAATGAATATTCATTCTGTCAAGGTGAACAATGGTAGCGGTGTATTGATTAGTGCGCTGTCTCAAGAGTATTCATATGTGTTGACAGCTGCGCATGTCGTTAGGAATTCTCAGAGTCAAATAATCTTTAATTATTTAGGCGAGCAGATTAACGACATTCAGACGTATGTTCATCCCGACGCAAATGTAGACTGCGCAGTAATCAAGATCCCGTATGACGCAAGTATCAACTTAGCATTGTGCCTAGATGAGCCACCTCACCAAGCCGCACTAATGATGGTTGGATACCCAGACTCTCGTGCCAAGGAAGCAGAGATTCATAAACAAATAAAACAACAGGATGCTGCGTTAACTTCATGGGTTAATGATGAGGTCGTAATATCCGCAGTTGGCTCTCCTGATAAAGAGATGATTGACGGTTTTTCGGGGTCGGGAGTTTATTATTTAGATGATAGTTGTCCTTACCTTATTGCCATCGAGTGCAGTATGGATGGAGTAAAGGCTGAGGGGTATTTCGGTCGTATTCAGTGTCAGGCTATTCGTCAGTATGAGGAGTTATTTGATACGCATTCTCTGGCACCCATAAAGCCTAGTTTTCTTGAATGTTTTTCTAGATTAAAAGATAAGACATTTAACTATGATGCGCCAGGCGCAGATCTGATAAGCCATATTAAAGAGGAGCTTGGAGGAATTATTGACGAAATATTGGAAGATGAGACGGTAAAGCCAAGTTTAATATTAGAAAAATACAAGACAGGTCTGCTGTTTCCCGGCGAGCAACAGTCGGCGACTTTAGATATTAGATTATGGATATCTTATCTGGAGTTTATGGCTATATCGGTCTTGCTTGATAATCCGACTAAAGCTGATTCAAACTATTTTTCTGGGATTGAAACAAAGAGAAGATTAGTTTTTAGCAAAAGTGAAAAAAACTGGATACTTGAGCTACGAAGTTTACTCGAGCTGGCGGGTACTATACTGGATAAGGATGGGTCATTATTTATTGATAACTGTGAGGCTGTACCAACTGTACAGCCAGTAAGTTTTCAGATCGAAGGTATTCTGACACATATTGCAAGACCAAGATCTACTAGTAGTAGGTTAAAAATAAGTCAGGTTTCGAAGGAAAAATATACAACATTCAAGTTAGCGCATATACGAGCCTTGCATAGGCGATGTGTGGTCGAGCGAATTGAAGATCTCCACCAAAATGACTCATCTGAGTACATTGACATGCTTCGAGGCTTTTATAATGTCTATGTCAATTAAAAATTTTGATTTTACTGAATTTAAGCGTCATTTTCCATCTGTTCGTTTTGGCTTCTATGTGTCTGAAGCCCAGCCTTTTATAAGTTGCATTTTATGTGAATTTGATACTACACAGAACCTAATTGAGCAATGGGAATCCATTCAAAATCTGGTGTCAGTTTACCACCAGCCAAAGGTTGAAGCTGAACGCTGGAATGTATATCTGATACTTCTTTGTCCTGAAGAGGTAGATATTCGAAATAAGTACATTATTCAGAATGATACCTATACCGCCAGGAAGTTGATTGTAGAGAATGAGTCTATCCCTGTTGGAAATTCAAGAGCAATTCAGATTCTTAATAATGAGCTGCTGGGTTTTGACCTAAAGAGTGATTTTAGTGAAGCAACAGTGGAGTGCAACTATCAGTCAAGCACCTCTGATTTACTTGTAGATATACCTTTGGACAACAGCGCAAACGCCCGAAGCCTTCGTTCAGAAAAGATCGAGTTTCTTATTAACTCTGTAGGAAAATCATGAAACTTAAAAAAGTTGCGATTGAAGCGTTTCGAGCCTACAAATACAAGACTGACGGTACCTTCGATTTTACGGTCGATGGCAATAATCCTTCTGGATTTATCTCTATTTATGCACCAAATGGATTTGGAAAAAGTTCATTTTACGACGCCGTAGAGTGGGCGCTTACAAACAACGTATCTAGATACATTGGCGATGTTTATAAGAAAAATAATGAGGTTGCGGCTAAAGGCACAAAGTTAGATGGGGTACCCCAATATATTTTGAGAAATAAAGATGTTGAGAGCGCTGTGGAAACATCTGTTCTTGTTAGCACGACAGAGAAAGATTTTTCACGTAAATTGAACAATATTCGTGTCGACTCACGAGATATTAGATTCAATGACAAGGATACTGAAGAGGGTACTAGAGACTTCAGAAGTATTATTCTCTCTCAAGATGCCATAGACCGCTTTGTTCGCGAAGTAAAGCCAGAGGATCGATATGATTTATTTATGGACCACTTCGGTGGAAATGCTGAACAAGTTCGCAAAACCCTGCATTTCATGGCACATGAAAACAATTCTACTCTGGCAGAACTGAATGGTAAGCGCGTAGAAATTTCTTCGCTGATAGTCAATGGCGTTGATGAAAATGTCTTTGTTGAATACAACAGTACTATAAGCTCTCTCTTATCATCCGGAGAAATGGTGCAACCCATATCTTCTGATCTGACTGCAATTCAGGAGCTTGAAATTGTTTCGTCTATTCTGACAAGAAAACATCAGCTCAATTTTGAGCTTAAGCATTTTGATGCTCTCATTGAATCTTTGCAGCAAAGACTGGATAGGGCTGGAGAGATAGAAGTCCTTCTGCTTAAGAAATCAGAGCTTGAGCCTGAAGTTAATCGAATTAGCAAAGGTGTTAAAGACAGTCAAAAGTACCAAGAACTTCAACAGCTGCATTTGAGAAAGATTAACGATCAAGGTGTTGCCTTGGCTAGGATCAATGAGCTTAATGGGCTGAAGTCTGAACTGCCACAATTTATGGGGCTTCATGCAGTTCTTGAGCAAGGCCATCTGGAGAACAAAAATTTTTATGGTGTTAGTGCTGATCTAGAGTCAAAAATTGAAAAAGAAGAATTTCGTCTGAAAGATATTGAGTCTGTCATTGGAAGCTGGCAGATCAATCTACAAAACTTTAGCGAGTTGCAGATTAATTCCAGCAATATTTATGTTGAGATTGCAAGTGCGCGCCAGCTTGTTTCAAGTTTGGACGATGAGATTGAAGCTCTAGATGCAAGTAGAAATGTTGATCTGGCGTCTATAGGGGCGAGACGACTTGAGCTAGCACATATCAATTCGATTGAAGTTAATGTTGAGGGCTTACTTTCTTCTGATACCTCATCGCTTGATATCGGTGACTCTGTCTTCTTTGAGCTTTCAGAGCTTCGCTCTAAACTAATCAACTATGAAGAGCAATTACATGGATTGCTCAATGTACAGAAGGCACTCACTGAGCAATCAAGCACCATTGAACGCTTAGTAGGGTTGGGTCTTGAACATATCAGTCTTAACCCAACAAAAATATGTCCGCTTTGTACGCATGAGCACCCGGATAATGAAGCTTTAAAGAATGCCATTGTCGACAATAATTTTGCTTCAGATGCTCTGCAAAGCAATTCTAAAATGATTGAGTTTTATCTTCTGTTGAAGGAGGAGGTTGAGCAAAAAGTAAAAGAAATTCTGGCTGAGGTTTCGAATAAAAAGAATCAAGTTGCCGATTCTATAAAAGCCACTGTTCAGCAGTTAGATGAAAACCTTAATAGATATCAAGAATATCGCCTGCAATTAGAAGCGCAACGGTCAACTGCTATCGATAAAGTCTCTTCGCGTAATGCCCTAGTGCTAGGTCTTGAGCCAGCCGATCTTGAAGCTCGCTTGAACAAGGATAAGGAAGACGCAACTGAACTGCTGCGTAAGTTAACTAATGATAAAAATAATGCCCAGAAAGAGATCGACAGGCTGAGGTCTGAGCTAAACGACCTGATTGGTCGGATGGCTGTTTTTCAAAGCAAAGAGCTATCCATTAAACAAACCGAACTGTATGTCAAGTTTGATAATTTTATCTGCTTGAACGTTACTAACGTGAGTAGTGTTTCGATCGTAATAGATGAGGCCCTTTCAAATTGCATGGCCTCTATGCAGACCATTAGCAAGGATGTGGATGATATTGTAGAGCGCTGTAACTTATTAAAGGCCGAAATTGAGTCTGATGGAAATTGGCTTGATATCGACTTCCTAAGAGCTCGCCAGTCTGCCCTATCTTTAGAAGTTGCTCAGTATGATGCCCAGACGCTTCCCTACCTTAGAGGCTTAGCGGAGCTAGTTGGCGATGTAGTATTGCAAACTGAAGCAGGATTTAAAGCTGCAATCGGACAAAAGACTTCTGCTATTCGCACCAGCCTTGAACAAGTTAATGCGAAACTAGCTTCCTATGAATTACTGGAGATCCAGCTCAAGACATTAGTCCCCTATGTTCAGAACATAGCAAGAAAAAAGGAACTGGCCGAAGTAGATATGCAATTAGATAGGCATTTAAAATCCGCATCAATGTTGGCGGAGGAGATGAATAATGTTACAACTTGCTTAGAAGAGCAGATAAAATCTTATTTCTACATCGATCTGATTAATGTGATATATCGAAAAATTGACCCGCACCCTGCCTTCAAAAAAGTTGAATTTTTCCCTAAGTTTGGTGTGGGCGAGCGCCCTCAACTGAATATTGTCATTTCAGATGAGCAAGGTAATATAGTTTCGCCAAACCTCTATTTCAGCTCTGCCCAGTTGAACATCTTGAGTTTGAGTGTGTTCTTGGCAAGAGCGATTCATGCCAAACATAATGGCAAGCCGCTTGGTGTAATATTGATTGATGATCCAATTCACTCAATGGATTCAATCAATATTCTTTCGATGATCGACTTGCTTAGAAATATTTCCGTTCAGTTCGATAAGCAAATTATCATTTCAACTCATGATGAAAATTTCTTTGAGCTGTTACAGAAAAAAATCCCTACGGATATATTTGGCTCAAAATTCATTACTTTAGAATCATATGGCGTTGTTGCTAAAAATTCATCTTAGAAAATCTGACATTGTCAGGTCGGAGTTAGTTGACTACTGCTATAGAATTCATACAGCTTCATAGGCACTTCATCTCCTCATCGAACCTGGCCATGGTATACATCAAGAGAACTATCTGACTTATACTCCAAACCTATTTAAGAACCACCTATAACAGACCACAATAGCGGAACTACTCAAAACAGACTACTGGTGACAAATGTTCTTACGAGCCTACCTTCGTGCATCGACAGCTGAGCAAAATGCTGAGCGTGCAAAACAGTCATTGATTGATTTTGCTGCCGACCATAATCAACGTATTGCGTCTTTTTATATAGAGAACGAATCTGGTGCTACATTGCATCGGCCTAAGCTAATGGAATTGATTTCTGACGCTGGAGAGGGTGACATTATCCTGATGGAGCAAATTGACCGACTTGCTCGCTTAAAACAGTCAGACTGGGAAACACTAAAATATCTACTGGCATCAAAAAAGCTGATGATCGTTTCGCCAGAGTTACCTACAAGCTGGGTTGCGTTGAAAAGTTCAGATAGCACAGAGTTTACAGCATCGATCATCCAAGCCGTTAATGGAATGCTGCTAGATATGTTGGCGGCAGTCGCACGCAAAGATTACGAGGACCGTCGCAGACGGCAAATGCAAGGAATTGAGAAAGCTCAAGCTGAAGGAAAGTTCGTTGGGCGTAAGCCGGATTTGATGAAGAGGGCGAGTATTGCTTCGTTACTAGCAGCGGGACACAGCTATTCTAGTATTCAAAAGTTATTGGGGTGTTCACGACACTTGATTGCGGATGTGAAAAAAGGTACGGGCACGCCGAATTAATTCAAATATAAACAGGTGGCCAGTTTTACTTGGCCACTACAAGTACGCGGGATTCCGCAAATTGCCTATCCGGGATAAGCTAGCAGCCCTTAGAATCTAATCTTCATACAAGGAATACCCGCCATGGAAGTCGAAACCTTAAAGCTAGTAGCCGATATCTCACCCTGGTTATCATTTGTCCTTTTGACTCTATCCACCGTGATCTGGTTTCGCCTCAGAACCGGAACATCTTATGGGTTGCTAAACAGGCTCTATGCCATAGTGATCGGCGGCAGGGAGTTCCAGGATCATTCTGTCACAGATTTCTGGAATGAACGGAAAGACGTTGAGCGTTTCAATGCGCTGTTCAATACCAGAGCCAAGTCACTCAAAGAAGTGAACCTATTTATAAAATGGGTTGAAAGAAATAATTTGGACCTCCGGAAGCTTGCTAGTCTGAATGACCTCTTTGATATGGAAAAAATGGAGGTCAAGAAAGGCTGGTACCTCCTAGCCACCACTTTCTTCTTCGCCGTCGCGCTTGTACTGAGTGTATTTTCTCTCTATCTATTAGGGCTGGCGCTGAAAGATGCCGCCCTGATCAAATTCAATGATGAAACACAGTGGATGTGGTTGAACCATGATGCTGCATACAGTGCAACGTTCAACCCTATCCGTAACCAAGGTCAAGACTGGCGACTGACAGCAGATATCTGTTCCCAAACACCATTGGACACAGATTCACTTGCTGAGCATGCAAAGCTGAAGCCAGCCAATATCCTGAATATCTGCGAATCCTTCACAAACCCAAAAGACATCCAACATGTTGATGAATTAATCAACAGCCAGAAGTCATTCATGTGGCTTGCATTAGGCTTGCTTTTGATCGGCCTCTACGCTTTTAACTCCGCTCTACGAACGAACTCTACGCACCATGCCAAGACATACTTAAAGAAGAAACTCGGAGACAAAGCATCACGGGATCAAGCTGTGGACTCAGAAGATACTGACAACTAGTTTTCTCAACTACAGGAGGATCTCGCTAGATAGGTATATCTTGTATCTTGCAACGATGAATAGTTAGCTACTTTTCATCGTTTGGAGTCAGTGAGGATGTTTGACCACTAAATGCTCAGACATTGTAATGTAGATAATCCCCTGGCTTCAATTTTCTTCCACACTGGATGGTATCCAAGCGCCCTATTTAACTAGGTGACGCTGCATGTACAAGTAAAGTCGGTAGGTTAATGATGACTAAATATGTAGGTATTGATATCGGTAAAGAGCAAGTTGATATCTGTTGGCTGAAAGACCCCGAAACAGGTAAAACTAAAACAAAGACATTTAAAAATAAACCCGAAGTATTTCCTAGTATTTGTCTATGGCTTACTAGTCAAACGGAAGAAAACCCCAGTCAGATTACGATCCTATTAGAGGCGACTGGTGTTTATTACGAAGCACTCAGTTATTTTTTATATGATCAAGGATTCCAGCTGATTGTTTCAAATCCAGGAAGAGCCAAAAAATTTGCTCAATCAATTGGCTTGATCCATAAAACAGACAAATCAGATTCGATTATGTTGGCGAAGTATGGCTTTGCTCAACATCATGGGCTAACACTATGGAAGCCTGAAAGTATTGAAGTGCGAGGGCTAAAGGCTATGATGCGACGTCTTAGTTCCTTAGAAAAAGACTGTCAGCGAGAGAAAAACCGTTTAGAAGCTAGCGCTATCAGTGATAGTTCGGATCGAGTATTACTATCATTAAAAACGATGATTACTGTACTGGAAAGCGAGATTACAGCGCTGAAAGGTGATATTGACAGTCATATTGATCAGCACCCAGAGCTTCGGAAAAACAGACAATTACTACTAACAATTAAAGGTGTGGGCGAAGTTGTTGCACGTGAAATGGTTTATTTATTTGCAGCCAAATCTTTTAGCAATGCTAAGCAGGTTGCAGCATATTTAGGGTTAATTCCAAAACTCAATGAGTCAGGCGCTTTCAAAGGGCGAACAACATTGAGTAAATCAGGCCCCTCTAGAATCAGGGCTAAGCTGTACTTGGCATCAGTTTGTGCGAGCACACATAATAGTCAAATTAAAGCACAGCGTGATCGATTAATTGGCGCAGGTAAAACAAAAATGCAAGCTCTGTGTGCTGCAATGAGAAAACTCGTACAGATGTGTTTTGGGGTGATTAAAAACCAAATAGAATATCAGGTTCAAGCGCCGTGATTTAGACGCTTGAGCTTAATTGCGAGAGATGGTATCTACAGGTCGAGTTTGGAGTTCCTTTTGCACCAATTGTAAATCTATGAGTTCAAGCCCTTCAAATGCTTGAATGGCCCCTCTTCCAAAGAAAACCCCATATCCAATGCTAATTGAATAGCCTCGGCATATTCCTCATCATTTATAGATACATCATATTCGCAAATATGGTCACACAATATCTCGAAAGCCAGGCTCTCCTCACCATATCCGACATAATCTAATGCTCCCTGAAGCAGCGCAGGTTCTAGCCGCCCCTGGAATCGCTCTCCAAATTTGACAATACGATCAGCGTACATGCATACCTACTTTATAAGTTTATATGGTGGAATTGGTGCATTATCTGGAAAAGCCGTGATCACCTTGCCTGCGGCTGGCTGGTAAACAACACGCATACGAACTCCGTCACGCACTTCATAAGCAACCCATTTGGCAGGATCGCCTTTGCTTGTATAAATCCCACCAGTTCCTGTTTGGGCGTACCACTTGGTATTAGGGGGCGTCGCAATATCGCCAACCTCGTGAACTATTTTATCTGCCGACCAACTCTGAGGGAAAACTGTCTTCCCTGATTGTCCTGGCCACATATGGCCACCACTTCCAGGCTTGTCGCCATACAAAATATGTTTCTTAGCTTCAGGGAAAAGAATATCGACATAATCCTTTCCTGTCGCTTTTGCCCCACCTCTTCCCAAAACTGGAGTCACAGCTAATCCAACGCCAACACCCAGCTCCGTCGAGGAGGCCGCATTGCCTTTGATAACCTCAAACCCTTTGCCCTGCATGATGTGCAGATTATCCAGATAGCCTTTATACTTCAGCTCCTCCGGCATACTGGCAACAGCGTCCCAAGCTTGCTGTATGTCGGCTAATGCACAATCAGGACAATTGGCCGCTCCCATCAGCCACAAGGCTGTTTTTGACGGAGCAGAAGCTAGGTTTTCAACTGCGTTACCAAAGCCTTCCTGACTACCCAAGCCTTTTGCGTTCAATACCTCTTGGTAATACTGTGGGTTGGTCTTGTAGTCCAACGGATCAACGAGCGCAACTTCAACAAGTAAGGCCTGTAAAGCCTGTTTGTCGCTAAACAGCTCTTTCAGTCCCAACCGCTCGTTATTGTATTCGAGCGGGGTCGTCTGGAACATTTTTATGCTGTGGCCAGCCAGTTCATTTTCCAGGAATACCGCTGCTCGCTCTGTTTTACCATCTGCTGCAGTCAGCGCTTCATTCCAACCCCTATCAACCAATGCCGCAGCAGTTCGCAAAAGCTCCTGACGTGCAGCCTCTTCTGATAGACCATGCTCGTCAGCATAACGTTGTACACGTTCACGGTCAGAAGCAAACTCTATCTCATCAGGATGCAGCTGACGGTTATAGCTGGTCGCATTCCCCGCTACCCAAGCGCCAGTCTGCATATCCTTTTCATCACCACCGGCCATGCTGGCAACCAGTACACCCAGCACTTGGGAGTTCATGGTCAGCAGACTACTGCGCTGGTCTTGACTCATGTTGTCGTATTGGTTAGCAAGGGTGTCGATAAGTGCTTCGTTAGCGCCGGCAGCTAAGGCGCCGATTTTGAAGTCACCACCAGCGGCTTCAGCAGCGAGGCCACCCATAATAGCGTGCAGGCCAATTTTGGTTAGACTGCCATTCTCAAACCGTCCAACACTGATATCACCCACCCAATTAAAGCCAGCAGCGGCAAAGGTGTTCGCTAGGGTGCTGGTTAGTGCATCGCCTAAGCTGCCATCTTGACCCAGCGCCTTATTCAGTACAGCCGAAGTACCATTTTGCAGCGCTTGGTTGGCGGCGAACTGGCCTACGCCAGACCATGTGCTTAAACCTCCCTCCACGGCCACTTTACCGCTGTTGGCCAGTACGCCTGTATTATTCGATGCTGCAGCCGTGTTACTAGCGCCGGTTTGCGTGCCAGTCCATTTATCATAAACACCGGCGGTTAAACCTGCGGTGACACCAGAAACCACATAGCCTTTCAGGGCATCACTGGTCATGGCATCTTTCAGGCCTGCACCCAAGTCACCCTTGTTGTTGATCGTACCAATGGCCGTATTGCTCGCCATACCGGTCAGAGCAGTAGTCACTGCTATATTGGCCCAGCCGGCTCCAGCAAGGCTCGCACCCGTTCCTGCAGCCCACATAGTGCCTGTCGCAACGGTGGTCGCTCCAGCCCCTGAGGCAGCACCGGCCACCAAACCACTGGCCGCCCCAGCTGTAAAATAGGTCACGATAATCGCAATAACGATAGCAAGCGGGCCGCTCATGCTTGAGCTGCTGTATTTAAAACTATCATGCAGCTCTTTGACTTGACGCCAATCCACATCGCCACGCTGCTCTACTTCTTTGAGCCAGGCTAATTGCGGATCAGCTTGTACCATGGCATCGATGTTTTGACTGATGCTTTGCTGATTAACCTCTTTAATGTCGATTTGGATGCGCTCAGCAGCACGAATAACCAATTCGCCTGGGGCTTGTAGCTGGCTCTGAATCAGGGCTTCATCGGTATGCCCTTTCCCTTTGGCGCTTTGCCAAGCCCAGTTATCTTGACTACGAATATGACTTTCTTGCTCAAGGTCTTTAACACCCTCAAACACAATACCTGCGCCGCTATCTAAGGTTAGATCGCCGCCGCTGTTGAGCTTTGCGGCCTGATAGCGTTGTTCATCGCCACTCACAATCAACAAATCACCGCCTGTGCGGATCTCACTGCCTATATGAGTGACTTGCGTACGCTCATCACTCTTTAAGCTTTTACTGCCCCAACTTCCTTTCTTCTTTTTCTCAGAGTCAGCAGACGAGCTATAACTTTAAAGAAGTAGTTCTGGGTGTTCATGTCTTAAACAGGACGGACTCCAGTACTGACTGTGTTGCACTTAGGTTTTGAAACCGCTCCCAAAGGCCCCAAAGCATTACCAGTAAAATATCTAGTATCAATATCCACTGCAGGCTCTAGCCCACCATAGAATTCTTTCACATGAAATTTCTTTGATATAGCATTAGCATATCTCTGCATAGCAAACATTATGCAATCAATATCAACTGACAGAATACTATTGAAAGACAGCTCAACATCTACACCATCTTCATATTTAAGGGCTCTTAGCAAGACTAGCGGCACGCAAATTGACTCCGAAACTTTGAACTCATGCAGCCGTTCCATTAAGCATACAACTCCGTCATAGGCAACAATTTTATCAATCAATCTCTTATCAACCCCCGTCGAATCTATTCTTCCGAGGCTTTCAGAAACAGCTAGTCCAGAACGGGCTTGGGAGTCCATTTCTATAAAGTTCAGCAACTCCTGCAAATCATCTGCCGCAACCTGCTCAAAAATAATTTCATAAGTATCAGACATAAATTATCAATCAATAAAACCTTTGAAAGTTCCATCCATATTTAACCGTACACCACGACCATCAGTCATCCGCTTCTCTATAAAGTTGAGTCCTTTATCTGTTGTAACGTGTTTGAAATCCCCTGGGGCTCGCGTTATTTCCCGTAAATGCTTCATCCCTTGTTCGTTCCAATTGCTCATTGCACCGGTAGTTTTACCCCATATGCCTGGTTTTATACCAGTATGTTTAGATAGAGCATGACCTATTACCGTACTGCCTTTGTAAGGGGCTTGAGCAGAGTTCAAAACAACTTTAGCCTCACCGAAAGACGTAGTTGCTTTCGCTCCCTTACTCAGTACACCTCCCGATGCCAGCGTCGCTGCAAGCTTAGCCGCAAGATCGGCCTGATCACTAGTCAATCCCAAGTTTTCAAAGGATAACTGGTTAGCAGCTTGAGTCAGCGTGCCCACTGCGCCCATATTTTGCAACTGATATGCATGCAAATCCGCACGTAACTGCCGCGGGATGCTGCTATCCAAACTAAGCTCAGCCATGCGTTCTTGGATACTCAAGCGTTGCTCAATAAAACCACCATGAAGCGCAAGACAGCCTTGTAAATTAGTGCTACACAGCTGATTCAACTCGTCATCCAGCTCACGGTGACTCAAATAGTTATACTGCGTCGCATTCCCCGCCACAGATGCGCCGATCTGCATATCCTTTTCATCGCCACCAGCCATGGATGCTACTAGCACGCCCAGCACTTGGGAGTTCATGACCAGCAGGCCGCTACGTTGGTCTTGACTCATGTTGTCGTATTGGTTAGCAAGGGTGTCGATAAGTGCTTCGTTAGCGCCGGCAGCTAAAGCGCCGATTTTGAAGTCACTACCAGCGGCTTCAGCAGCTAAGCCACCCATAATGGCATGCAGGCCAATTTTGGTTAGACTGCCATTCTCAAACCGTCCAACACTGATATCACCCACCCAATTAAAGCCAGCAGCGGCAAAGGTATTCGCTAGCGTTGTGGTTAAGGCATCGCCTAAGCTGCCGTCTTGACCCAGCGCCTTATTCAGTACAGCCGAAGTACCATTTTGCAAAGCTTGGTTGGCAGCAAACTGGCCTACACCGCCCCAACTGCTTAAACCCTGAGCGCCCTCTAATGCAACATTGCCGCTGTTGGCCAGTACGCCTGTATTATTCGATGCTGCAGCCGTGTTACTAGCGCCGGTTTGGGTGCCAGTCCATTTGTCGTAAACGCCTGCTGTTAAGCCTGCAGTGATGCCGGTAACGGCGTAGCCTTTTAAGCTGTCGCTTGAAGTAACGTCTTTTAATACAACGCCTAGGTTGCCTTTGTTATTGATGGCACTAATAGCTGTGTTGCTGGCTGCTGAAGCCGCTACTGCAGAGAGAGCCATGTTACCCCAAACAGCAGCAGTAGCAGCTGTACCTACAGTTGTAGCTGTTGCTGCAGTTGCTGCTGTGCCTGCTGCCATAGCTGAGCTTGAACCCGCCATACCACCAATCAAACCACTGGCCGCCCCTGCAGTAAAGTACGCCACCACAATAGCGATCACCATCGCGGCGGCGCCGCTTAGGCCTGAGCTGCTGTACTTGAAGATATCGTGCAGCTCCTTGACCTGATGTCAATCCACATCACCGCGTTTTTCAAGCGGCGTAAAACCACATAAAAACAAATCCAGTCAAGGCAAATATCCCAGCAGCTCTGCGCTCCACCAGCGAAGCATTAGCACTTATAGCCGCGCCTACTACAATCATTCTGCCACTGAGATAACAGTATATAGCCTGTCCAAAAATGATATGCCCTCCTAAAGTAATGAGGAAACTCTCCAAGTCCCCAAAGTACCTAAAAGAACTAATAATCGTTATCAAAACAAGAGCAGCCAGCACCCACACTTTCTTCTGGTAAAGCTTATCTTCAAATTTCTGCATCAGTTTTAATTCCAAATTTTATCAGCTATTTTTGCCCATCCACCTGCTGCCTCAATCGCACTATTCAAGCGGGTTGCCTGCACAGGCGTAAGCCCTCTAGCGGAGGCATATGATGTGAATCCAATGCCAAGTGCGGTAGCAGATATAGTTCCTTTTTTTGTATCTGCTAAATAGCCTGCGACAAGACCAAGTCCTGTTGAGCCAAGTGACAGAGCCCCTACAGCCGACGAAGGCGCGATTACGGCAGCTATTGCCAAGCGTTCGCTTGCTCGAGCCACAGCATTCACATCGACAGCTCTAATCCAGCCAAGCGTAGCTGGATCTGAAAAGTCAATATTTGAACCAACAGCTAAACACTCCGCATTAGCGCACTGATAGAAACGTGGTGAATACGCCTTGCCATCAACAACTACAGGCACTCTATAACCATGATTTTCATCCAGCATATAACCAGTTAGCCTGTCACGCTTCCCAGAAAGTCGCTCTCCTGCGTAATCAAGATCTAGAAGACGTGTATAGCCAAACTCTGCATCCGTTGTCCAGCTATATACTCCTTCTAGATTATCTTGAATATAACTAATAACATCAGAGTCAGACGCTGGAAAATCTTGTAAGTAATACCCTTGGTCACCCAGTGCAATCCATTGGCCATTTGGATCATAGATACCATCAGAACCTGACACCACAAAATCGTGGGCTGGCGTAATGTCTGTTCCTTTAACATAAGAAAGCCTCAGCTGTTCCTCTATCTGTTCAGAGGTGTACTTTCCTTCGCTTTGCTCAGCTAACCGTGCTGCTAATTCGCGTTCGTCCGGATGAAGCTGGCGGTTGTAGCTGGTCGCATTCCCCGCTACCGAAGCGCCGATCTGCATGTCTTTCTCATCACCACCAGCCACTGACGCAACCAGCACACCCAACACTTGCGAGTTCATGGTCAGTAGACCGGAGCGCTGTTCATAGCTCATGTTG
>Ga0265295_1004299_pt1 | contig 19346 bp, 15 predicted proteins | sample Munlansysbiofilm_FD_192503 | JGI IMG/M metagenome (GOLD analysis project Ga0265295, IMG submission 192503) | Leachate microbial communities from a municipal landfill in Southern Ontario, Canada - Methane capture system biofilm | ecosystem: Engineered > Solid waste > Landfill > Unclassified ... | reverse complement strand
AACGAAGCCATTAAACCTTATACTATTACAGCAACAGGAACTGAACCAATTACTTTTACAGTTGGAAAACTTCCTGCTGGTCTGCTGTTTATTGCCAGTGAAGGCCAAATTAGCGGCACACCAACTGAAGCAGGCTCTTTTGAGGTAGAAATTATAGCGAGCAATATATTTGGCGAAGCTGTTGAAAAAATAAAAATTACCATTACGAAACCTGTTGATCCACCTGTAATTACAAGCGTCCTGAAAGATCAGGCCACCGTAAATGAAGCCTACAATTACACCCTCACGGCCAGCGGATCAGGCGCAATAACTTATGCAGCTACTAACCTGCCCGACGGATTGAGCTTTGACGCACAGACACAACTGATTTCTGGAAATCCGAAAAATGCAGGCGTATATAATATCAGTCTGTCAGCAAGCAATACTGGCGGCACTACTAACAAAACACTGGTACTCACCGTAGGTACACCGCCAACAATTACCAGCCAGCTCACTGCCTCGGGAACAGCCGGTGATCAGTTCTCAACCTATACATTTACGGCCAGCGGATCGCCAACAATAACTTATGAGGTGAGCAACCTGCCACAAGGTCTTACTTATGATGCTGCAAGCCAAAAAATCAACGGAACGCCTGCATTTGCAGGTGTAACCGATGTGTTGCTTACTGCTGCCAATTCTTTTGGAACAGATGTTCAAACCTTGGTAATAACCATTAAAGAAGGCCTGGAAGCACCAACAATAACCAGCGCGCTAACAGCGAATTCTACTATAGATTTCCCATTTAGCTATACCATTACAGCCGATGGATCGCAACTGATGAGCTTTTCAGCAGCTGGATTGCCTGCCGGCTTAACGATCAGCGGAAACACAATCAGCGGAATTCCAACGATAGCCGGAGAATACAACCTAAGCATCACTGCTTCTAATGCCGCAGGCTCTGATACCAAGGTGCTTGTGCTTACAATCACAAGTGGTGGCGCCGGAGATAGAGATGGCGATGGCGTGCCGGATAACCTCGATGATTATCCAGATGACCCTACACGTGCCTTCGATTCTTATTACCCAAATCAGGTTGATTACGTGAGCATCGCTTTTGAAGACCTCTGGCCTGCTTATGGCGACTACGACTTCAACGACTTTGTAGTGAACCTGAATTATCAAACCGTTACCAACGCTCAAAATCAAGTGGTTGACGTAATCGTGAAATATCAAATTATGGCCGATGGCGCTTCACTCGATAATGGCTTTGGAATTGTGTTCGACACCGATCCTGCTGCTATTGAAAGTGTTACAGGTTATATCGTGATGGGAAATGCAATTATGTATGATGCTAAAGGCTTTGAAGCCGGTCATACCAGCGAAACTGTCGTGATATTGATCGACAATATCAACCCCATCATGGAAGGCGGAATGGCCAATACTATTCCTAACGGAAAATATGTACAAACTACTGTAAACACGGTAACGACGCACTTTAGCACGCCAAAAGCAACTATTGGATCGCCTCCTTACAATCCCTTTATTTTCGTGAACCAGGAACGTGGCCACGAGGTGCATCTCAAAGGTCAAAAACCAACTGAGTTTGTTGATGAAGATTTGTTCGGAACGATAGATGATGACTCTGATATGTCAACCGAAAGCTATTATATGTCGGCCACGGGATTGCCTTGGGGTATCGAAACACCGATCAACTTCAACTATCCAAACGAAGGTGTTGACATTATAACCGCACACCTTAAATTCGCTGCTTGGGCACAGTCATCAGGCGTAGAGTTTCAAGACTGGTACCTGGATAAAACAGGCTATCGCAACGACGACAATATCTATGTGATTCCACAATAAATCACTTTAGCATACTTCAAAAAAAGCCTTCTGCACGTTTTGCAGAAGGCTTTTTTTATTAGAGTTGTTAAACCTAAATTTTAGTACTCAGAACTTCCGATGTATCGTGATTTACAATGTCGCATAAACAAGTTTCCTGCAGCTAACACCGATTAATACGAAAGAAGAATCCGCGAATATCGTGGAAAAAAAACCACAATCGCTAACCAAAACCTTCTAATAAGCCTGTCTGCCGAGCCAGGCAGACACCTCTAATCTCTTAAATCCTCGACCCCGAAAAATTTGTACACCAAGTGAAGTCGAAGTGCATCAAATCATTTCAAATCGTCAAATCTTCAAATCTTCAAATCCCTCACCCCGGGATCAAGATTTCTAATACTACAAAAACACAACACAGCGATAATCTGCTTGCTTGTGCTATTTATTCAAATAAATCAGGTTTTATTCATAAATAGCTATTTAACAGTTACTTGAAACGATTGTCTAATGGTTTTTTTAATTCCTGAACCAATTAGTACACCAAAACCTTGATAACAGTTCTCAAACCAGCCTTATTTAGCCTCATTCTTTGCAATTATCTTAATAAATTTGCGCTATATTTTTTTTACGAAACCAAAAGCTGAAATGTCAATTTTTCAAGCATATCTTGATTTACTAAAATCCGAAGTTGTCCTTGCGCTTGGCTGCACCGAACCTATCGCGGTGGCGCTTGCCGTGGCACGCTCCCGCGAAGTGTTGAACGAAAAGCCCCAAAGTATTGAGCTGCTGCTCAGCGCAAATATTTTCAAAAACGCTATGGGCGTTGGCATTCCGGGCACGAGTATCACAGGCTTGCCAATTGCTGCAGCTTTAGGTGCTGTTTTCGGTAATTCATCCGACTGCCTTGAATTGCTCAAAGGCGTTGACTATGAGGCGGTGGCGGCAGCAAAGACAATGGTAGCCGAAAACAGGGTGAAAATTACAGTGAAAAAAGAGGTGGAAAAGTTGTATATTGAAGCAATATGTCACGGCTTCAATGGCAATACTTCAAAAGCAATTATCACAAGCAAACATTCCAATATTTCACGCATTGAACTCAATGACGAAGTGCTGGAATGTAGTACCGAGAATACCGGAAATAAAGCGGGTAGTTCAGCTAAGCCGGATAATCCAATTCTACCGCTATCAGTCGATACCATTTTTACTTTTGCCACCGAAGTTTCTTTCGCAGAAATTGAGTTCATTCTTAAAACGGTCGAATACAATAAGGCCATTTCAGACGAAGGTTTGTCAAAAGATTATGGCTTGATGGTGGGCCGCAAGCTCAAGGGTTTTGTTGACCGCGGCATACTCTCCAACGATCTGATGAACAAAGCCATGTCAATCACCGCTGCCGCTTGCGACGCGCGTATGGCGGGTTCGCTGTTGCCGGTAATGAGTAATTCCGGGAGTGGAAACCAGGGTATTACAGCTACCTTACCCGTTTATGCGGTAGCGCAAAAAATTAAAGCCGATGACGAAAAGCTTGCCCGCGCATTGATTTTGTCGCACCTCACTGCAATTCATATAAAAAGCTACCTCGGACGGCTGTCAGCCCTTTGTGGTGTGGTTGTCGCGGCCATTGGAGCATCCTGTGGCGTAGCTTATCTATTGGGTGGCGAGAAAAAGGAATTGATATACAGCATCAAAAATATGATAGCCAACATTACAGGCATGGCCTGCGATGGCGCAAAAGAAGGCTGTGCGTTAAAAGTCAGCACCGGAGTTGCAGCAGCAATTCAGTCTGCATTGCTTGCCATAGACGGCTCGGTGGTTTCATCCAATGATGGAATTATTGAGGAAGATATTGAACAGACAATCAAGAATTTAGGCCGAATTGGTTCACTTGGAATGATGCAGACGGATGAAATGCTTTTGCAGATTATGGTATCGAAAAAGTAAGCTTTAGCAAAACAATAAACAAATCCAATAAGCTTAAAAAAAACATTACAATGAATATACACGACTCTTTTGAACATCAATTCTCTTTTACTCAAAAAGAGGTCGATGAGTTTGCACGTATAACCGGCGACAATAATCCAATACATATTAACGAAGTAGAAGCTGCAAAAAGCATCTTCAAAAGAAGGATTTTGCATGGATTTTTGAGTGGAAGTGTTTTCTCTAAGGTGTTTGGAACCCTCTGGCCTGGAGAAGGAACGATTTTTCTAAGTCAAAGTATGCGATTTGTACAGCCAATGTATGTGAACGAAACCTACAAGGCGTTATTTAATGTAGTTGAAGTGAAACGAAACGGGATTTATGTAATTGAAACTTCAATCGTAAATGCTGAAAATGAAATCACACTTTCCGGAGAGGCGGTGATAAAATACGTTTAAATCAATACTTTTATAAATAAAAAAACAAAGCAGTAAACTTTCTTAATATAAGTTTATCATTGTTTTTACCAAAATAAATTAAAATGAACACAACAAGTTTATTATCAAAAAAAATCTTTTTATTCCTCATTATTTCTATTGGAATCTATACTACTGTAAAGGCACAAAGTTTTGAATACAAGGACTCAGGAACGAATTTTATCCTTTTTGATTTATCTATTCCTGTCGGTCAAAACGACATTGCTTATGCAGCCGGTTCCAAATTTACTTTTGATACTGAAGGAGTTATTATTAAGACAATTGATGGCGGCGAAACCTGGGAGACGATCTATCCAGTTTTTGGCACCAGTGTAAGCTTTGAAAAAATTGAGTTTATCACTGCAAACAAGGGCTTTGTGGCTGGGTATGACCTGCTGATGAAAACAGAAGATGGTGGCGAAACCTGGACTAATTTGACTGTGGGCACAGACGTTTATCTCTACAATAACCTCTCGTTTTTCGATGAAAACAATGGATTTGTTTCTGCACAGCTGAACGACGAGCCTTATTACGCCATCTATTTAACTGCTGATGGAGGCGAAACCTGGGCGACAGCCGATGATGTTATGGAAGCTGGTGGTATTGAGGTGGTTTATGCCGACAAAAACACCCTGTTTTCGGTTGGTGCCGATGAGAGAATTGCCAAGTCTATTGATGGCGGAAATACCTGGCAACAGATTTATTCGGGCTTTATCCAGAATTATTTTGTGGGCGTTTATTTCAGAGACCGTGAAAATGGTGTAGTAGCCGGTGAAGACGGCCTGCTGATGACAACCCATGACAGCGGCGAAACCTGGAGCGAATTCAGCACTGGATATCACCACTTTTTTGGCCTCAATTATGTTTATGATCAACTGCTGGCTGCCGGCACTGATGGGGATATTTATAGCTCAAACGATAATGGAGACAACTGGAATATGCTACATAGTGGACTTACTTTTAACCAGTTATACGAAATTGAGTTTTTTGATAATGGTTCAGGCCTGATTTGCGGCTCAGGTGGCACCATGATCAAATTTACCGATGTGCTTACTGATACACCTAAAAATCAATTGAATGAAAATAAACTGCGTACTTTTAATAATGCAAATACTTTAACGATACATTCTGAAAACCAAACCCTTGAAACTATTGAAATTTATACTATTTCAGGCCGGTTGCTTGCTTCATTTCAAAATAATTCCAATACGTTTAGCACTGATATTTCCGGCTACGCCAAAGGGATTTATTTAGTTAAGATAAACAGCAACAAGCAAATGAGCAGTTTTAAAATGATAAAGTAAAAATGCAACTCTGCTTTCTGAGTACGCTATTTCAATTAGGGCAAAGCCTAAAACAGTAAAACTTTAGCTTATTTTACAATTGAATTGGCACAAATTATCTGACGACAGTACTATAGTTGGAAAAGAATTTTTTTCGGCTATAATATTTCAAGACGCATCGAACTCACAAAATATTTTGCCACATTAATTTTAGAAAGTGGTTTCCCGCCCTCAACAAATTGTCAAAAAATTATAAAATCGACACTTTTAATGAAGTTTCTATTGGTCTTATTTAGAATCATTCTGTATCCCTTGTAAAACCTTAAACTAAAGCACTAAATCAGGCAAAATCTCGGAAATATTGTATAATTTTGAAGCCTAATTCAAAGCCTTAATAATAAGGCTTGAAACGGGTTTTTTAGTAATAAATGGTACAATATTTCTAATAAAATGTATATCTGACATGGAAAAAGTAATGATTCGCCTGCGCATGGGCTCAAACGATGCGCATTATGGTGGCAACCTGGTTGATGGTGCCAAGATGCTTCAACTTTTTGGTGATGTAGCCACCGAGCTGCTCATCCGCAATGATGGCGACGAAGGTCTTTTTGTGGCCTACGATATGGTTAACTTTACGGCTCCGGTTTATGCCGGCGAATTTATTGAGGCCGAAGGCAGCATCACCGAGGTGGGTAAAAGCTCACGCAAAATGACTTTTGAAGCCCGTAAAGTGGTCGTTCCACGCCCGGATATCTCCGATTCAGCTGCCGATTTTCTGGCCGAACCTATCGTGGTTTGCCGCGCAACAGGCACCTGTGTAGTTCCTTCAAAAAATCAGCGTAAAAACAAATAATAAAACCGGAGTATTTTCCATCCGGAATTCAATTCAGTAATAAATCACATAGTTATGGAAAAATTAATCATCACTGCCGCAATCTGCGGTGCCGAAGTACTTAAAGAGCACAATCCTGCTGTTCCCTATACCGTGGAAGAAATTGTGCGCGAAGCAAAATCAGCCTACGATGCCGGTGCCAGTATTATCCATCTGCATGTGCGATGGGACGATGGCACACCTACACAGGACAAAGGTCGGTTTGAAGAAATCATTAACGCCATAAAGGAAGAAATACACGACGTAATTATTCAGCCTTCAACAGGTGGTGCTGTTGGCATGTCCGACGACGAACGCCTGCAACCAACAGAACTTAGACCCGAAATGGCTACCTTGGACTGTGGCACACTCAATTTTGGCGGAGATGAAGTTTTTACCAACACAGAAAATACAATCAAATATTTCGGTAAACGAATGATTGAGTGGGGCATCAAGCCTGAGCTGGAAGTATTCGACAAAAGCATGATTGACATGGCTTTACGCTTGCACAAAAAAGGCTTTATCGCTGATCCAATGCATTTCGACCTTGTGATGGGTGTGAATGGCGGAATTACCGGCGAGCTGCGCGACTTCGTATTCCTGCGCCACAGCCTGCCCGCCGGTTCCACTTATACCGTGGCTGGCGTTGGTCGCTTCGAGTTTCCGCTCGCAATGGCTGCCATCATCGACGGAGGCCACGTGAGAGTAGGCTTCGAGGATAATGTCTATCTGTCTAAAGGCGTGTTGGCAAAATCCAATGGCGAGCTGGTAGAAAAAGTCGTTCGCATGGCGAAAGAAATGGGTCGCGAAATAGCTACCCCAGCAGAAGCCCGTCAGATTCTTGGACTTAAACCTCTCACAAAATAAATTATCAAATCACTCGAAATCAAATTATTATTAAATTGTATTATATGAAAAAAGGAAATAAATACGGCGTACATCGCGTCATCGAACCACTTGGCGTATTGCCACAACCGGCAAATAAAATCGATAACAATATGGATGAGTTGTATGACAACGAAATCCTTATCGACGTTATAACGCTCAACGTGGACTCGGCCAGTTTTACTCAAATCAAAGAGCAAGCCGGCGGCGACGACGAGAAAATCAAAGCAATAATGATGGACATCGTGGCCAAACAAGGCAAACACCGCAACCCGGTAACAGGTTCGGGCGGTATGCTGCTTGGCACCGTTGAGAAAATCGGTACTGCCCTCGAAGGCAAAATCGACCTCAAAGTGGGCGACAAAATTGCTACGCTGGTTTCTTTATCACTCACCCCTTTGCGTATCGACAAAATCAAAGCCATCCGCAAAGATGTGGATCAGGTGGATATCGACGGCAAAGCAATACTTTTTGAAAGTGGTATCTATGCCAAAATTCCAGCCGATATGCCCGAAAAACTGGCCTTATCAGCACTCGACGTAGCCGGCGCTCCAGCCCAAACTGCCAAACTCGTAAAACCAGGCGATACCGTTGTAATTATCGGTGCCGGTGGAAAATCAGGTATGTTGTGCTGCTATGAAGCAAAAAAACGCGCTGGTGTTACCGGTAAAGTTATCGGAATCACACATAGCGAAAAAAGTACCAATCGCCTGAAAGCATTGGATTTCTGCGACCATGTTTTTGCCGCCAACGCAACAATGCCGGTTGCCGTTATGGAAAAAATTGAAGAGCTCACCAATGGCGAAATGGCTGATATCACCATCAATAATGTGAATATCAATGACACCGAAATGACCAGTATTTTGTGCACAAAAGACACAGGCACTGTTTATTTCTTCTCCATGGCCACCAGCTTTACAAAAGCAGCCCTAGGCGCCGAAGGTGTGGGTAGTGATGTTACCATGATTGTTGGCAACGGCTACACCAAAGGCCATGCTGAAATTACCCTCGAACTACTCCGCGAAAGCGAAAAGCTCAGGAATATTTTCACAGAGCTTTATGCTTAACTGAAATATTGAAAATTATCAAAAATCCCTTTTCACCCTTGCGGTGAGAAGGGATTTGATACATAAAAAAGCCTATAAAAATGAATGCAACAGATAGAAGACATCGGATGTATCCCGGTATTACCGATGAACAGTGGAACGACTGGAAGTGGCAGGTGAAAAATCGGGTGGAGACATTTGAACAGCTCAAAAAATACATTGAACTAACCCCTACAGAGGAAGAGGGCGTGAAAAAATCGCTGCAAACTTTGCGCATGGCGATCACACCTTATTATCTCACACTTATTGATCCCAATGATCCACATGATCCGGTGCGTAAACAGGCTATTCCGTCAGGAAGTGAAACCCATGTTTCTCCCGCCGACTTGCTCGATCCGTTGAGTGAAGATGAAGATGCACCTGTTCCCGGTCTCACACACCGCTATCCCGACAGGGTGCTGTTTCTAATCACTGATATGTGTTCAATGTATTGCCGCCACTGTACCCGCAGGCGTTTTGCAGGTCAAACCGATCATTCATCACCTTCAGAAAGAATTCAGGCCGGCATCGACTATATCGCCCGCACACCGCAGATTCGCGATGTGCTACTTTCCGGTGGCGACGCACTGATGGTTAGCGATAAAATGCTCGAATCCATCATCCAGCGCCTCAGAGACATACCTCACGTAGAAATTATTCGCTTGGGTAGCCGCGTGCCGGTAGTTTGTCCGCAGCGCATCACCGATGACTTGGTGAATATGCTCAAAAAATATCACCCGATCTGGCTAAATACACACTTTAATCACCCCAACGAAATCACTCCGGAATCCACAGAAGCATGTGCCAAAATGGCCAATGTTGGTATTCCTTTGGGAAACCAAAGTGTGTTGCTACGAGGCGTAAACGACTGCGTGAGTGTGATGAAAAGATTGGTTCATGGTCTGGTAAAAATCAGGGTGCGACCTTATTATATCTATCAGTGCGACCTTTCGATGGGATTGGAACATTTCCGCACACCCGTTTCTAAAGGTATCGAAATTATCGAAGGACTGCGTGGCCACACTTCCGGCTATGCCGTGCCTACCTTTGTTGTGGATGCGCCCGGTGGCGGAGGTAAAATCCCTGTTATGCCCACCTATCTTATCTCGCAAAGTCCTGAGAAAGTGGTCTTGCGTAACTTTGAAGGCGTTATCACAACTTATTCACAGCCTGATAATTACAAGAGTGAATGCCATTGTAAAGATTGCGAAGAATTACAAAACGAAGGTGTTTCCAACCTTTTATCCGGAAAACAGCTTTCGTTAGAACCCGATGGGCTTTCACGCAAAAAAAGACATGTAAAAATTGAAACGCCGGTTCAGACGTCCTGAACCTGTTAGCTTAATGAATGTTATTGCCTTTCCTGCCCCAATCGAAGAAGATTGCAGGGCAGGCGATGGCAGTTTTAGCTTGTGACTAGAATAACCCAGTATGCCCTTTGTTGACGAGATATTAAAGTACAAAAGTGTTTCCATCGTTGGGATGGAAAAAAACACGGGCAAAACCGAGTGTTTGAATTATGTGCTAAGGCGACTGAGCAATTCACAGCACAAGCTGGGCATAACTTCTATTGGCCTCGACGGCGAAGGAATCGATCAGGTTACGCTCACCCACAAGCCCGAAATTCATCTGAAAGAAGGCGATGTTTTTGTTACCAGTGAAGCTTACTACCGGACAAAAAAGCTGGATGCAGAAATTCTCAGCCTCAGCAAGCAGCGTACTTCGATGGGAAGACTTGTAACAGCGCGGGTTACCGCAGCTGGAAAGGTGATGATAGCCGGACCGTCAGACACTTTTTGGCTGAAAAAACAGCTTGAATCACTTTCTCAGTTTGGCGTGCAAACCACGCTGGTAGATGGTGCGTTATCGCGTCAAAGCCTTGGATCACCAGCTATTACAGAGAGTATGGTATTGGCTACGGGCGCAGCACTTTCTGCAAATATGCATACGCTAATTTCTAAAACAGCCTTTTTGCATGAACTGATAAATCTGCCACTCTGGGATATTAAAAAAAGCGATGAGCTGTTGCAAATTACAAGCGGACTATGGGCTATCGACAAGCAAGGCGAAGTGCATGATTTGGGCATCGAATCGGCTTTTTTGCTGGAAGACAACAAGGACAAATTGTTTGAATTTGGCACTACTTTTTATGTCAGTGGCGCTGTAACAGCTGGTTTGCTCAATTTTTTACGCATGCAAGCAAGCATAGAAAACACGGTAATTATAGCGCGCGACTTCTCCCGTATTTTTGCTGACAGCGATAGTTATCACGCATTTACGAAAAAGGGCGGACAAATAAAAGTACTTTTGCACACTAAATTGATTAGCGTTTGCGTAAATCCGGTTTCACCTCAGGGCTATGTGCTTGACTCAAAAGTGCTTCGTGAGAAATTGATGGAGAAAATTGGTATTCCGGTTTACGATTTATTTAAACTTTGACAGGCTATGAATCTCGGAAAAGCGATACATCAACATAACGGACTAAGATACATCATCGATCTGCTGCAACTGCAATCTTCGGCAGGACGTCAACGTATGTTACTACAGCCTTTTATCTCTGATCCGGTTGCCTTGGAAAAAGAATTTGAGCTGCTCTCCGAAATGGTGGAACGCTTTAAGAATTATCACTATTTGGGAGTTATCAGTGCCATCGTTCAGCGTTTGCAAGACCTGCACGACATACAAGGTACCCTCAACAACCTGAGCGGCAAGGCAGTGCTCGATGATATCGAATTATTTGAAATCAAACGTTTTGGGTTGTTGGCTGATGAAATCAGAAAGCAACTTAAAGTGTTGGATTATAACGGTATAGCTATTCCTGATTTAACTAAAGTTGTAGAAATTCTTGATCCAGAGCAAAACCACATTCCACACTTTTTTATATACGATGCCTACAGTGAACTGCTATCCGCGCTGCGTAAAAAGCGTAAAGCATTAAAAGACCAACAATCAGAGGAAGCCATACAAATTCACCAGCAGTGTATCGAAATTGAAGATGAAATCCGTAAAGGACTTTCGGCCAAATTATGGGTATTTTATGCCGATATTAACCAAGCCTGGCAAGCCGTTGCCGAACTCGATTTTATGTTGGCACGCGCCCGATTGGCCATTGATCTTGATCTGGTAAGACCTCAGATTTCTAATGATCTAAGCAGCTTCACCGGATTGTTTTATCCGCAAGTAAAAGCGCTGCTCGAGCAGCAAAAGCGCCGCTTTCAGCCTTGGAATATTAGCTTACACAAGGCGCCCTGCATCATTACCGGCGCCAATATGGCAGGCAAAACAATGTTGTTAAAAACCATCGCTTTGAATCAATATTTGTTTCAGTTTGGGTTTTTCGTGGCAGCCGCCTCCGCGGAAATTGTTCCGGTCGAACGAATTATGACAGGCATTGGCGACGAGCAATCAGAGCTGAGCGGCTTGTCATCTTTTGCGGCAGAAATGTTGAATATTCAGGCCATCATTGCACAGGCAAGGGCCGGGAAAAAACTCTTGGTGCTGATTGACGAGCCGGCACGCACCACAAATCCGCACGAAGGCATCGCCATAGCTAATGCCTTGATCGACCTACTGGAATCGCTTCAGGTGCGAAGCCTAATTACAACACATTATAGCGGATTGAAAACCAATTGCAGGAAGTTGCGCGTGAAAGGCCTGCATTTCCCGGCAAACAGTGAACCCATTACGGTGGCAAATATCAACCAATATATGGATTATTCATTGGTGGAGCACAAAAGCGACGAGGTGCCGCGTGAAGCTTTGCAAATTGCACAAATACTCGGCATAGACAAAGCGCTGACCGATAGCGCCAAACTTTATGCGGACCTCAATGAGAAAAAAATGTAGAATTATATAATGAATCAGATGCAAAAAAGTAAATTAGGATTAGATTTTGACAAGGTGGCAGAAGCCAAACGACTGGCTCAAAATATTGCCGACAAGGTGCAGCAGCATGTGGAAGGATTCACGACTGTGACCGTTGAACGCACGCTGTGCCGACTGATTGGCATTGATGGCATTGACGTCCACGAGGTACCGCTGCCAAATATTTTGGTTGATGAGCTGAAAGAAAAAGGCCTGCTCACGCAAGGTGTGCTTTTTCATCTGGCCAACGCCATGATAGAAACCGGCCTCAACCCACAGCAAATTACAGATCAGTTAGTTGAAGGTAAAATTGATTTCCGAAAAATAAATATTTATCCAGAAGAACAGCGTGAGGCAATCCTACAACCCTATATAAAAGAGGCCATTGCGCGTGTTTCTGCCAATCGCAAGCGGCGCGAAGATTATATCGCCAATATGGGCGAAGGCCCAAAACCATATATTTACGTGATTGTGGCTACCGGAAATATCTACGAAGACGTTGTTCAGGCGCAGGCCGCAGCTCGTCAGGGAGCTGATATTATTGCAGTTATAAGAACTACCGGCCAAAGCTTACTCGATTATGTACCTTATGGTGCTACTACAGAGGGTTTTGGCGGGACTTTTGCTACCCAGGAAAACTTCCGTATTATGCGTACTGCACTCAATGAAGTGGGTGAAGAAGTGGGACGTTACATCCGTTTGTGTAACTATTGCAGCGGTCTTTGTATGCCCGAGATTGCTGCAATGGGCGCTCTCGAAGGCCTGGATGTGATGCTGAACGATGCCCTTTACGGCATTTTGTTCCGCGACATCAATATGCAGCGGACCTTAGTCGATCAATATTTTTCGCGGGTAATTAATTCCTTCGCCGGCGTAATCATCAATACGGGCGAAGATAATTACCTCACCACAGCCGATGCTTACGAAGAAGCCCGCACCGTGCTGGCCAGCGATTTGATCAACGAACAACTGGCGCTTTTAGCCGGCTTGCCCGAAGAGCAGATGGGACTGGGACATGCTTTTGAGATGGATCCCCAACTCGAAAATGGTTTCCTTTACGAACTGGCACAGGCACAAATGACGCGTGAAATATTCCCGAAAGCCACCCTGAAATATATGCCACCCACCAAGTTTATGACCGGAAATATCTTCCGCGGACAGATACAAAATGCCCTGTTTAACCAAATTTCTATCTGGACCGGACAAGGCATTCAACTGCTTGGCATGATGACGGAAGCCATCCACACGCCCTTTATGAGCGACCGCTTTGTAGCTATCGAAAACGCCCGTTATATATTCAACAATATGAAAAATATTGGCGACGAAGTCGAGTTTAAAGAAGACGGCATCATCCGCAAGCGGGCACAGGAAGTGCTGGAAGAAGCCATCGAATTGCTCGGTCGCATTGAGCATGAAGGACTGTTTTCATCCCTTGAGAAAGGTATTTTCGGCGATGTAAAACGTTCAAAAACAGGTGGAAAAGGTTTGCAGGGCGTGGTACAAAAAGCCCCCGAATACAGTAACCCATTTATCGGATTAATGAAAGGAGAAACGACAATATGAGCGCCGGATTATATGCTATGGACAAAAAGGTTGGCGAACAAAGCCTTGATCTTACAAAGGTTAAACCTTATGGCGACACCTTAAACGATGGCAAAACGCAGATCAGTTTTACACTACCCGTTCCCTGCACTGACGAAGCCATTGAAGCGGCTAAGCAGTTGATGCGTAAGATGGGTTTTGAAAACCCGCAAATTGTATTTTATAAAGAGCTAACTCCAGGATTTACATTTTTCGTTTGTTACGGAAGTTGCACGCATACTGTAGATTACACGACGATTTCAGTACCTAAAGTAGAATCGACGGTGATGAGTATGGAAGAAACAGACGATTACCTGAGTCGTAATATTGGTCGCAAAGTGGTTATTATTGGTGCCAGCACCGGGACCGATGCGCATACCGTTGGTATTGATGCCATTATGAATATGAAAGGCTATGCCGGACACTTTGGGCTGGAACGCTACGAGATGTTCGACACCTTAAACATGGGCAGCCAGGTGCTTAACGAAGAATTTATTGCCAAAGCTATCGAACTGAAAGCTGATGTATTATTGGTGTCGCAGACCGTTACCCAAAAAGATGTACATATTAAAAACCTCACTGAACTGGTTGAGATGCTTGAAGCTGAAGGCCTGAGGCATAAGGTAATACTGATTTGTGGTGGTCCTCGTATCTCGCATGAGTTGGCCAAAGAATTGGGTTATGATGCCGGTTTCAGTATGAATTCTTATGCCGATGATGTGGCTTCTTATATTGCCGAAGAAATGAATAAAAGGCTGCATGGATAAGGTGTAGGTTTTTTTTGAACTGATTAGATTTATGTAAACCAAATACCCAATAAGTATTTGGTTTACATATTTTAGAAAAATCGATAAATGTTTTATCTATCTTAAAAACTATAATTCTGAAGAGTTAAATTTTACGATTTTCTCCCATTCAATTGCGCCATTTACATCACAAAAATCGTTTCCAAATTCACGCGTAAATTTGTTAATCATCTGTGCATATGATTTTAAAAAATCATCATTTTTCTCTTTAGCCTTATGGCCAAGTGGCTCAATTATTTCTGTATAAAGACTTGGTTCTTCCGGTATGAATTCCCAGAATTTCTGTCCGCAATATTTAAAATAATCACCTTTGTCTGGATTGGGATCTCTTCCATAGCAGCAACCATTTACTGCAACTGTTATAATTCCTGCATTACTGGTACGCAAAGTCTTTTTTGCCGTTTTAAAATCTAAAACCATTTTTTTTATTTGGCTACTATTACCCCAATTCGGGCCTGATTTAATATTGACTAAATATCTGATGCCATTTTTGTCAAATTCTAAGTCAACTCCAAGTATCCCCGACTTTTTACCTCCAAATACTTTATTGTTTATATAGATTGCTAATCCTTACCAGCCAGTCACCAAAAATACCTTCTTCACTTGATGAAATGTGTGCGTCAACTATTCCTCTAACAATTTCATCAGCGGTTAATATATGCTTTGCTTTAAATAAATACGGGTTTTTTCTTTTGAGAACTTTTGAGAGCTTCAAATTATCTAAACTAGAAATTCGCTTTTGGTGAAATACTCAATATTTTCTTCAACGTATTGAGATACGTCCATCAGGTTTAGTGTTTTCATAAAAAGTTTGTGAGTCAAATAATAATAGCTCGACAGGCTTAAGTTCCTTTTCAACAATTTTGTAATATTCTTCGATAATCTCAATCCCAATTGAATTTCTTCTCATTCTGCTTGCAATAACATTTGTAGTCCCCGACCCCATAAACGGGTCGAGAACGGTATCTCCTTCTTTTGTGAAAAGTTTTATAAACCATTGAGGCAATCCCTCAGGGAATGCAGCACTGTGTTTTTTGTTATTACATTCTGTTGCGAGATGAATTACATTCGTAGGGTAGGCTTTTTCTCTGTCAAGCCAGTTCGAAATGTTTTTCCCAAAACCACTACCAACCTTAGACTCGTCCCTTGTTTTATCGGTAGTGCTAAGCCTTTTCAGTCTGGTCTTTGCCCAATCACCAACAGGTACCATTACTTCCTCCTGGTACATAGAAAACTTCTTTTCTTTATTGAATTGGATGAGTCTCTCCCATGAATCACGAAATCGATTAGGCCATTTCCCAGGATAGGAATTTTTTTTATGCCAAATAAACTCTTCAGTCCATAACCAACCTTGTTTTCTCATTTCTATAATGAGTTCCAATACATAAGTGCTCCTCTCACCATTGACAACTTTCTCTTTGATGTTTAATATAAAAGTGCCAGTTGGCTTTAAAACTCGCAGAAGCTCTTTTGAGATAGGCAAAAACCATTCTACATATTTGTCGGTTTGTATTCCTCCATAAGTATTTTTCTGCTGATCTGCGTAAGGAGGAGAAGTGAAAATTAAGTCAACAGAATTATCCGGTATTTTTTTTAACTCCCTCTCACAGTCACCCAAGTAAAGTTTATTTGTAAGTTCCATAATTATAAAAGTAAGGTTTAAATTGTTGAGCCCAGTTTTGATCATTATTTTTTTAAAAAATAAACCGAGTTGAGCTTAGGAACTAATTATATCCATTTGCATCCCAATGTCTGGCGCAAATTTGTAGATCATAATTCATCATGCTTAATATCAAGTAATTAGAAAATATTTATTTGTTGGTTATATTTGGCACGGGTTAAAGAACCTGCCTGACGTTAAAGGCTTTAACCTTGACTTTGCGTTTTTCAGCACAACTTTCATCATCTCTCAGTTGCCAAATTACTACAAACATCCAGTAAATCATTAGGCTTGTATTACTGAAATTTCAGCTTACATTTGCGCTATGCAAGCACCAAAAAAATCAGGGAAAGCGCGTTTGACTAGTTATGTGAACTGGATGGTGCTGCTATTCATTGCTTTTTTATGCGCTACTTGCAAGCACGCTTTGCCACCGGAAGAAGGCCGGAAACATCTCCGGGCGTTCGATAATGAGGTGATTCAGCTGGCAGGTCGCATTGGAAAAACCGAAGCTTTCAGGGCACTTATCAAACTCTCTGAAATACCTGAGCTGCCGATTCCTTTTATGAATGAAAAATATGTCTATGGCTATGATTTTAATGCCAATAAGGGTTTTTATCATTTGAACGTCAAGACGGGTGCGATTGAAAAACAAGCCGAAAGTAATAGGGTTGAACTGATTTATCCCTTTGATTCAAAGCGGGATAGCCTGGCGAGCTTCACGCTGATTGATTATGGAGAGACACAAACTGCCTTGCAGATGATCTTTCCACAAAAGCTGGAAGCCAAAATTACAGCCGGCGAAAAAACACTTTTTACCGCCCATCTTTCTGCCAGCTACGAGCATGATTTACCAGCCAAAATGGATGTAGAATTGCTTTTCGCAAATTTCAAATTCAAGCTGTTACTCAACACAACATTTTATCCTTCATATGCCAAATTAAATATCGAATTTGAGCTGGAGGAAAACGGTGAAAAGAAGTTGAGCACAAACTTAAGCTCAAATGTCACAACTGTGGATAACACCTTGTATTACAATAATATAAATATTTCGTTAATCGCTTTCCCCATACGGTTGATGTACCAATCAGATCAGGATTTTTTAAATACTAAAACGATAAACTTTATCGAAACCTATAACAATCACACACAAATTGATATTTCAAGCCCTAATGGCAATAAAATCGGTCAAGTTTTTCTGGCTCAGATAATGGGACGCGACCGCATAAATCCGATGATCCATTATTCGGATGGCAGTGTAGAAAATCTGGAAGACATGCTTTTTATCCTTCAAAAATTGCTGAATATGAAGATGTTTATCCTCGATGGTCTTGCTCAGGCACAGCTTCAAAACCGTAGTTCAGAAACGCGCCCGACCTTGATGGCTTTCGGTATTGTCGAATAAATCAGCCTTGATTAAATCATTTGGATACACCATAAAGCCGCCATTGGCATCGGCATCTTTTCGGGTAATATAAAACAATGATTGCCACACCAGGTGCGAGCAATACCAGGTGGAATTATCCGCCCAGCTCTCCCGTAATCCTATGGCTACAAGGCTGTCATTAAATGCGTTATCAGGAAAGGCCTTGCTGGCATTCCAGGCCGATAGATCTCCTTTTTGTGCCAATGCAAAAGCAATAACTGAATCTATCTCAGCATCGCTCAACGGCAACCGTAAGCGATATCTATTTCCTGTATATCTCTGATCAAAATTGTCATTGTTAAAGGCGTCAAAGCGGCTTTTTACAAACCCACTTATTTCCCTTATCTGAAAATCAGGTGAAACATCCTTGGCAATCGACTCGATAATTCGCACACCAGCCAACAAACTATCCATATTGGAATGCCGATAGCCTTTTACAACCAAAGCCGCGTGTCCAAAACCCATTCCCATAGGTATCAAGGAGGTTCCCGGGAAAATATTCAGGTTAGGTCTGACCAGAATATCGCCTTTTTTCAATTCATTGATGCCTTCATAAGCCCAGGGAATATCCTCAGAAGTATGTCTTACAGAATCCGGTTGCGGTATTTTCTGAGTATTATCGCAGGCTACAACCACTATTAAAACAGAAAGTATTACACTAAATAAGCTGTAAAAATTGTTTGTCAATACCCTCATCGCCTTAATTTTCATTTCTCAAAAATAGTTAGTTTTTAGATTAAAATAGTATTTAATAGCGTCCGATAGCAATAATTTATTATTTTTGCGAAAACTAAACCCTTTTTAAAAATCAATTAAAAAACAAATTATTATGAAAACAAAGAAATTGTTAACACGATTGTTTGTGATTTTATTTGTTTTTTCCTTTGTTTCCTGCAAAGATAACAAGGAAGAAATCAAAGAAATTGCACCTGAAACAGCCAAGGTAGAATTAAGAAATGCTACCCAGGAAATTAATCTCGAAATGAGTAAAGTGATGAGCACCCCTTCGATGCAGACAATAAGCTATCTATCAGGTTTGATGGATGAAGACTGGGGAAGAAAGATGCAGAAAACGCTTTTTCAGTCTGGAAAGCTTCATCTTGCGAAAATCAAGGACAACTTCCGTCTGGATGCATCAGGCAATAGAAACGTGTCAGACGTTGGCGACTACGGTATCTACACCTATAATTTTGATTACGATGAATTTGAGCTTACATCGACCAGCACCTCACAGTTACAGCTAAATTTTCCGGCTGGCGAGCAAGCACACTCCTTACAGCAAAACAATGCTGTGTTTACGCTGGAAAACTTAGAATACACTTCAATCACCTATACCGAAACCTGGTGGGATGAGTGGAATGAGACCTGGGTAACAGATACCTATGAGGAAGAAGTGCCAACAAATGCTGATCTGAGCCTTAAAGTGGACGGTATAAGCATTATGAGCGGAAGTTATCACAGTGAACTGTCAAGTGATGGAACTCCAACATCAGTAAATGCCAGCGTGACAAGTGCTCTTTATCAATTCCAAATGAGTTTGAATGGAAGTGGCACCAATTACAGCTCCAACCTTTCTTTTAAAGAAGGCAGCACCGAGCTGATGGGGTATAATTTGGATATTAACTATTCATCTAACCTGGAGGATGTGGAAAAACTCAGTGGAAATTA
>Ga0265295_1004298_pt1 | contig 19346 bp, 18 predicted proteins | sample Munlansysbiofilm_FD_192503 | JGI IMG/M metagenome (GOLD analysis project Ga0265295, IMG submission 192503) | Leachate microbial communities from a municipal landfill in Southern Ontario, Canada - Methane capture system biofilm | ecosystem: Engineered > Solid waste > Landfill > Unclassified ... | reverse complement strand
TCCGCTCCCTTGCATTGATCTATTAATCAGCGTTGATGGCCAGAATAGTTCAATTATTATCCAAAAAGCAGAATTTATATTTATAAAAATTAATTCGCCCGTTAAGATGAAAAATCAACTCCTGAAGTTAACCTATCTGCTCATTATTGTGTTCAGCATGGCCTGCACGAAGGAGAACAATAAAGAAACCCTTGAACCTGATATTTTGTCGGGAACCTGGATTGTAGTTAAGACAGCCGGTGGTGCACTCCCGATTAACACACCAGGTGCTCCTGTTTCCCTTTCTTTGGGAGAAGGTCGTGATAGTAGTATCTTCATTGAATTCAGAAATAACCACGAATACTATTTTTCATTCCCTGATTTAGAGACTGAAACAGGCGAATACGAGATAATAACTGACACCCTTATTTATTTTTCACCATTACCCTCTAAATTTATGAATTTTTGTTTTGGCAATATCAACCACCATTTTGTAACCAGTACCGCATTGCTGAATCAGTTCCCTTCATATGACCATAATTTCAGTTTAGATACAATTGTGTTTAAGCTTCCTGAAAACTCCGAAATGGAGATTTACACCTATAGAATGTACGAAGCACTGGTAGAAATAATGCCGGACAATACAGAAGATACAGTTGCCTATTTCTCGCAGTCGGTAACGTTCTTTAAAAAGCTCCGGGAGGATTGAGAGAGTAGTAAAGCTTCACATTGCATTGAATACACTTATTCTAACAATAAAATAATCCCGGAGGAATGATTGAAGAAATACCCCCAACTTCGTCTGCCAGCTAAAACATGCAGACGAAATTGGGGGTAAATGCTTCAGAAAGAATAAGGAACACGGACGGGTTAAACCAAATTAATCAGTGGTTGTGGCCGGAATGGTCAAATTCCCGGTCTTCTGGCTTTTTGCAGCAATCTTTCAATGCGGTGTAGGCTTTTGAGTCAGCTTTTACCTCATCGGCATCGTAGCCCGCGGCAGCAATGGCTTTTCTGATCTTGTCCGGATCGGTCTTTCCCGTTTTATAGGTAACTTCTACCGTATTGGTTTCCAGATCAACTGTGGATTTGGTAATGCCGCGCTCAAAAGCGAGCGCCCGCTCAATGGTTTCTTTGCAGTCTTCGCATTGCGACGACACTTTGATGTTGATGACCTGTGTCTTGGGTTGTTGAGCATAGAGGCTTACAGAGAAAGCAAGCATCATGAATAAAATCAGTGTATTTTTCATTTTACAGTTTTTTTTAAGAGTGAAAAGAATTATTTAATCGCATACCTCAAACCGGCATATACCATGCGGCCCAAAAGCGGCCCCCACATCACACCGGCATCAAAACCGGATTCAAAAGGTTGGTCATAACCAAGTATCGGGTCATGCTGAACAAAGTTGGTGAGGTTTTCCACGCCGGCATACACATCAAACTTCTTAAACTTGCGTGTAACCTGAGTATACACCATGTAATAATGGGGGGAATAGTCGCCATAACCAACTTCAGCAAGCGCTGGCATATTGAGTGGCAAACGGGTACGGCCATTGTATTGTGCAGTAAGGTCAAATTTCCACTTTTCGAAACGTGTGGCATACGACATCGACAGCAATCCTTTGTGGCGGCTTACCAGTGGCCGTTCGCGCAGTTCACCGGCGGTGGTGGCCTGCACATCGTTGAAACGATAGGCCAGCGTAAGGTCAAACCCTTTAAAAAGTCCGGCTTCGGCATTAATTTGGAAACTATTGGAATAGGATTTCCCGTTCAGGTTGTATATCTCTATCCGGTCAAAGGATTGATCGATATCGAGAATTACCTGGTTGATAAAATCTGTCCGGTAGAAATCAGCCGAAAGAGTCAGGTTGCGGTCTTCAGCCAGCGCAATGGTCTGGGTGATGTTCAATCCGTAATTCCAGGCCTCTTCCATGGTAAAATCTTCCCTGAAAATAAGCTGACGTGCGCTTACGAGCATGCCGGTATTTTCAGCAAGAATCGATGGGGTGCGGTAACCTTTCCCGGCAGAACCGCGCAGGACAGTATGTTCAAAAATATTAACCTTAAAATGGATGCGCGGCGTATAAAAAGTGCCGTATTTATTGTGATGATCGGCCCTGAAACCGGCGATCAGACTGAGCTTTTCATTCGGGCTGTAGGTATATTGTGCAAAAACGCCCGGCACTGATTCCACCCGGCTGAAGGAAGTATCAGAAATTACTTCATCATAGTCATCATACATCCAACTCACACCTGCATTATACACATGTGCGGGATTGGCTATCTGCGACTGGAAGATGGCATTTCCGTAAAAGCCCAGTTGCGTGGCATTATAATCTCGTGCCCCGAAAACCGATTGCTGATCGTGATACAATCCGCTAAATATCAGTCCTAAACTTGTATTATCCATACCTGAAAATACAAATCCGGTCTTGTCATAAAGCTGCACACGTCTGGTAACCATATCAATAACGTATTTACCCTGATCAATGGCTTCTTTGGTTGCCAGGTTCATCAGTTGTCCGCCATTGCGCTCATCGTACAAAAAGTTAATTCCGAACTTAGATTCGGTAACTCCATGTTTTTCATAGCTCCACCGGTTGCTCAGGTTTACCTGACGGGAAAGCGGTTGATCCAGAAAACCGTCTTCATTCATATCAATCCGCATAAACTGACCGGAAACGTGGGCCAATACGGCAGTGCTCAGCTTGTCTTCTGCAAATACATGCGATGCATGGGAATTGAGTTCCAACCGGCCCTCATTGTTTCCGTATAGATTCAGGTAAAAGCGATCCATGTCAAAAGGCTTGCGGAATTCAGCATTGATTTGCCCGGTAATGGATTCATAACCGTTAATAACAGAAGAGGAACCTTTTGACACCTGAATAGATTCCATCCAGGTACCCGGAATATAGGTGAGTCCAAAAGCCGAGCCCAGACCACGGGTAAAAGGTATGTTCTCTACCATCAACTGACTGTAAACTCCGGCCAGGCCAAGCATCTGAATTTGTTTGGCACCAGTAACCGCATCGCTGAAGCCAACATCAACCGTGGCATTGTTTTCAAAACTTTCCGACAGGTTGCAACAGGCCAGTTTGGTTAAACCCGCAGAAGTAATTACTTCCGTTTTAATGGGTTTAACGCTGCTGATAAAGCTACCGGCCATGCGCTGTTTAATTTCAACTTCAGCGAGATCAGTACCCGGTTGCAGAAAAATATCTATTTTCTTTTGACCTGGCTTTAAAATGATGGTATCATTAAGATAACCTACATAACTGGCAACCAGGGTATTATTTCCGGATATCCGCTCCAGTACAAAGTGTCCATTTTCATCACTTACGGAACCGGTGGTAGTTCCCCCCCAGTAAATGTTGGCATACGGAAGCGGAACCTTATCATTTTTTATATTTTCTGTGATGCGGCCACTGACCTTTTCCTGCGCGAAAGCAGGCGGAATAATGGCAAGTATGAGCATCAGACTCATAAAAGAAAGAGGAAGTTTCATTTTTAGGTATTGATTTAATGATTTTACAGGCAATTCAGCAGGAAAGTGCGAAAGCACCATCCTGAAATCGTAAAATCATTTAATCAGATCCGTATAGATAAGATAGTGAGCCAAACCCAGTCAGAAAAGACATTGGGAATAATGCGTTTGAAAAAGTAAACGGGTATGGCCTCTGTGGTGAAGTTTAATTCTAAAGTAGCAGTTATGAATGCAAATACTGCAAAAACCGGAACAGATTCCGGAACCAGGTAGGATTCATCGATTTTTACCAGAACCTGAGCATCAGAACAACAAGACTGTGCCTTAAAAGAAGTTCCAGGGAACTGCTTACCGGGAGTTTTATGCTGTGGTAAAGCTTTACCACAACAACTGTTGCTTCCGTCCAGGCTATACTCACTGTGGTTCATGGCTGTGCAGTGATGTACGAAAAAATGCATGCCGGTAGCGGGCAGCAAAAAGGCCACCATCATCAGCATAACAAACATCCGTTTAATCAAATCAGCCATTTTTAGTTAAATTTTCGGAGACAAAAATAATCATTTTTATTTATATGCAAGTATCGCACTACTTATATAAGTCTGTTTTTATCAAAAAGTTCACTAATCAATTTGAAGCAATAGCACATTAGCCTCTGTCAGCAATTATATCGGGCTTTATTCCGTTTAAAATCAGCCCGAACTAATGATTCAACACCTTCGATGTAAAAGAAAAAGGCTGCCTTACAGCAACCTTTTCCGTTTTCGGGGTGGAATATGGGGCTCGAACCCACGACCTTCTGAACCACAATCAGACGCTCTAACCAACTGAGCTAAAACCACCATGTTGAATTCGTTCTGCAAATATAAAACATTTTCTTCAGATCAGATAAGCCCGACGCAACATTTTTTCAATTTCAGGTAAAGCTTTCTTATTAAATTTGCGGATTATAAAGCTTGAATTTAAAACGTACTTACCATGGCCGATGCAATAGATTACAAGATTTTAGGCGAAGAGATGCAGCTCGTTGAAATTGAGCTCGATCCAAACGAAGGCATTCGCGCCGAGGTAGGTGCCATGATTTATATGGACGAAGGTATTGAGATGCAGACCAATACAGGGGGCGGTATTTTCAAAGGATTCAAGCGTATGCTAACCGGTGATGGATTTTTCATTACTACCTTTCTCAATACTTCTGTATCAAAACGTCGGGTTGCCTTTAGTGCGCCCTATCCCGGGAAAATCATTCCAATGAATCTGACTCAACTGGGAGGCACCATGATTTGCCAGAAGGACTCTTTTTTGTGTTCGGCCCGGGGCATAGATATAGACATTGCCTTTACCCGTAAAATCGGAGCCGGACTGTTTGGTGGCGAAGGCTTTATTTTACAAAGGCTTTCCGGTGACGGACTGGCTTTTGTGCATTCAGGAGGTACCATTGTTCAGCGTAATCTACAACATGGTGAAAAACTGTACGTCGATACGGGATGCCTGGTTGCCTTGCATCCTACGGTAACCTATGACATTAAGTTCATAGGTGGATTTAAAAATGCCCTCTTTGGAGGAGAAGGACTTTTCCTGGCCAAACTTACCGGACCGGGTCTGGTATTTCTACAAAGCATGCCCTTCTCCAGGCTTGCCGACCGCATGGTTGCCGCCACCCATACCAACAGGGAAGAATCCAGAGGAATTGGCGGACTGGGAGGCTCTTTACTTGGAGGAATATTGGGTGGGGATAGGAAATTTTAACTCTTTTTGCACTTTAAATCTGTAAACTTCTACTCATTTTGTTTTTTAAAAGAAAACCACTACCCGAAGGCTCACTTTCAGCCAAAGCATTTTACCGGCTTTTAAAAAACAAGCCTGCCCTTATTTCCATGGTTTTCATTGGATTGCTGGTTTTGGTTGCCATACTCGGATACCTCGTCACTCCAGATCAATCCCCCTTCGCCAATCAGCAACAACTGGAAATTGCTGCCAAAAAACCAGGCTTCAGGGTCACTATGCTAAAGGTCACCAACAACGAACCTGCCATTTCATGCAATGTATTCAAGAAAATAATTTTCGGTTGCCCTGCTCAGGCAAGATTCATCCCCTTGAACACCTGGCATTTTAGTGGCGATAGCATTGTGATTGAAGGTTATGATGAGGCTCGGGAGTCGGAGGCCCTAATTTACCGCTATGACCTTAAAGATGTGATATATGCGCTGCCTGCGGGAGAATCCAAACCTCAAAAAGACCTGAATGGAACAAGTATCATTAATAACACCACCTTACTACAACAAAAGGTTGATGCTGAGTTTCTTAAAACCCGTACTTTTTTGCTTGGTACCGATCGTTTCGGTAGGGATGTGCTCAGCCAGTTGATGATAGGTTCACGGGTGAGCCTGTCAGTAGGGCTGATTTCGGTCTTTATCTCATTGGTCGTAGGCATTTTTCTGGGTGCATTGGCCGGCTTTTTCAGAGGAAGAGTTGACGATTTTATCATTTGGATCATCAACGTGGTATGGTCTATTCCGACCATTTTATTGGTTATAGCCATCACTTTCGCACTGGGTAAAGGCTTTTGGCAGGTGTTTGTAGCCGTTGGCCTAACCATGTGGGTAGAAGTGGCCAGGGTAGTCAGGGGGCAGTTTATGAGTATCCGCGAAAAAGAATACGTTGAAGCTGCGCGCGCCCTGGGATTTGGAAATTTAAGAATCATTTTCAGGCACATTCTTCCCAATACATTGGGGCCGGTAATCGTAATCTCAGCGGCCAATTTCGCTTCAGCTATTCTGATAGAGGCCGGACTGAGTTTTCTGGGTATAGGTGTACAACCGCCAATGCCGTCATGGGGTACCATGGTTAAGGAAAACTATGCGTATATAATTTTAGATAATCCCTGGCTGGCGCTGTTGCCGGGACTGGCCATTATGCTGCTGGTGCTCGCTTTTATGCTGGTGGGTAATGCCCTGAGAGATGCACTGGATGTTAAAACCACCCTTCAGGTTTAATACTTTTGGAGATATTCCAGATTGCTGCAACCGAAGCGCTTATTGAAACGACCACATTTGCCTTTAAAAAACTGCAACTTCACCATAAAATAAAAATCCAGTCCGGTAAAATCCTTCATCCCCAAAAAACCGCCCAGCTTATCAGTACCTATTATTACATTGCGAAAGCGGGCACTGATCCCCAGGCGCGGATACTTATCGTTGTATAAGGTAAAGGGCATAGCAAATTCTAAGTAATGGGTTTCAAATCGCGGCGTAATTGCAATGTGCGATGGCCGTATAAGGGTAGCTTCTGCCAATATTACTGGTCGCATAAATGAGGCATTCACAAAAAAGCGATCATTTATCCGGTAATCGAACTGTACACTAAGTGCTGTGGGAAGTGACACAGTGATCTGATCCTGCTGTATAAGTTGGGTGGAATCACCCGTAAACTGGTAGCTCAAGGTCCGGAAGGCGCTATTTACATTGTCAAAGCCATAATCCCGCACATTGTTCCACTGCATGGAGGCATTTTCCATCTCCATTTTTAACACATCCTTTTTAAACTTAACCCGTCCTACATCAATCAGCGCAATTCCAATGCGATATTGATAAGGTGCATAAGGCACTTCGCATATGGCGGAATAGGCTTTGGTAGAATATCCATCGAGCTTTTTATGATAAGTAAAACCGATATCAAAGCCCAACCCACTACCCCGAAAGAATCTGTCGTTAAGTGTAACATCATTATTATCGTAATCCATAGGCAACGAAAGGCCGAGGTGCCCGTTAAGGTCATATACCCTGACGGTATCAGAATTAGGTACTACATAATCCATATTATCCCCATAACCATAAGCACCGGCATTGGCAAACAATCCCTTTATGGTAATTCCTCCGGCCAGGTGTTGCCTGTTGCGGCGATAGACTATCGTTGACCAGGTAGCTGCAATTTCAGCAGCACCGAGAGCTGCAGCACGGAAGTCAATGTTATTAATATAGTTGATGCGTTGCTGAGGATAAAAATCCAGTCCATCCAAAGCAAACTTCGTCAAATCAAAAGGCAGGTCACTACCGGAAGCCATTAACCGATAACTTGTTGAGAGTCCAAAAGCATGGCGACCCATTGATAGCATAGCCGAGGGGCCCATAATCCGGATATTAGAATAAGCGTTTTTCAGGTCTGTATTATAATTATCATAATAATTCCTGGTTTCCCCGGTTAATTCGTCCACATGCTCAGGAAATTCAGCACCCGGCTGTAAAAATCGCTTAAAACTATATTCATCCGATTTTAAATAAACATAATTATTATCTACATTTAAATGGAGACCAATAATATTTATATCAAGGTAAACTTTAGAGTCAAGAATAGAGGAAGGATTCAGAAAAGCACCGGTAATGCCCGCATAATTGCCTGGAGCATAACCAATCATTTCCTGAGCAAGGGATTGAAAAGCTAAAGTGAGCACAAGCGTAGAAAGCAAAATAAATTTTCGCACAAGCAACTTTTAGTAATAATATTTATCGGTTTAATTCCCTGAAAACCGCGAATAGACTTAGTTTAAGCAGCCAAAGATAAAATAAAATGGTTAGATACCAGTAATAATTCACCAAAGACCTTTTAACATGTGATAAACGGGTGAAAAAACAATTTAGTATAACACAAATTAACATAAAAGTAATGCGAATGGCATCAATACCACAGGCGTTGAATTCAAAATTCACAACGGGTTAATCGGTAAAACTTTACAGCACCCGAAATAAAACAAAATACCGATTTAACACAAATTCAACTAACAAACTAACATTCAAAGCTTTTCAAGCACCAGCTTGGCTTTCTAAGGATTTGCATATTTTTTGTATCATTGCACTGCGCAAACTCAATGCTAAACTACAATCATTACTCAATGAAAATACGCATAAAAAATAATACCTACCTGTGGATAATTGCCCTGTTGGTTACGCTTGGTGCAGCTTATTATCAAAGGGTAACCGGTCCGACACAGCCTCTTCGTGGAACAAAAGAAATAGGTTCCGGGAAACTGAGTTACAAACTCATTCGCACTTATGGCGGACCCGACGATGCAGAAATCGCCATCAATGATGAAAAAGGCCTGTTTGAAGGCAGCCTCAGATTCAAGCGTTACAAAAGTTATGATGAATGGACGAGCATGTCCTTAAAACGCCGGGGAGGAAAGCTGGTGGGTTACCTTCCTCATCAGCCCCCTGCAGGCAAAATTGAATACTATGTGGTTGTATATCAGGGGAGTAAACAAATAAGTTTAACTGATGAACCGGTAATCATCAGATTTAAAGGCGATGTTCCCACAGGTGTATTGATACCACATATTATTCTAATGTTTCTGGCCATGCTCTTTTCAACCCGGACAGGCATTGAAGCCATTGCGAAAGGAAACCAGACCTTTAAACTCGCCTGGCTTACTCTCCTCTTTTTACTTACAGGCGGACTTATATTTGGGCCGATAGTTCAAAATTATGCCTTTGGTGCTTACTGGACAGGGTTCCCCTTTGGGTATGATCTTACGGATAACAAAACAGCCATTGCTTTCATTTTCTGGGCATGGGCTGTATTTAAACTCTGGCGTAATCCCAATCAACGCGGCTGGGCTTTACTTGCTTCTGTTGTATTGATGTTAATATATATCATTCCGCACAGTACGCTGGGGTCGGAAATTGACCATACCGCCCTGCCTCAATAAGACCGGATTATGATTACATACATCATCATTGCACTCACAGCGATAATTTCAATTCTGGCTTTTAGCAACCAGCATATATTTCATGCCCTGGTTTTTAATCCATATATGATCGAAAGCAGAAAGCAGGGATACCGGTTTGTCTCCTATGCGCTGCTACATGCTGACTGGATGCATCTGCTGGTGAATATGTTCGTGCTGCTATCCTTCGGCAAAGCTGTGGAATATTATTATAGTGTATTGTTTGGCATTAAGGGCGTTTATTATTTCGCCCTGCTTTATCTTGGCGGAATATTGCTTTCAACTGCGCCTGCCTATGCAAAACATAAGAATAATCCCGCATACAATGCTGTGGGTGCTTCAGGAGCAGTCTCGGCAGTAGTCTTTGCAAGCATCATCATTAATCCATTGTCTCCCATTCGGTTTGTATTTCTCCCTGTTGATATACCGGCCTTTATTTTTGGAATACTCTATCTTATTTATTCAGCTTACATGGCAAAGCGGGGAACCGACAATATCGGTCACGATGCTCATTTCTGGGGCGCCATATATGGATTGGTGTTTACTATAATATTAAAGCCGGCATTGGTTACCGGCTTTTTCAATCAGTTAACTGGATGGATAAATTAACCATGCCCGATTCTATAAAACTAATTAAGAATAGGATCAGGGGGGTAATTTACCCAGAAGGTGTATTCACTTCCCAGCTTTTTAAGTGAATGTTTCCACATTTCCATTGGATTCTCACTTATCACCTCTTTAAGGTCGGTTACTGACACCACCCATGACTTTTCTTCCAGTTCCCGCTCAAGCTGATCGGGAACCCATCCTGAATAACCAACATAAAACCGAATGTCGCCGGCGGTAAGACGACCTTGTTTGATAAGCTCTTTAACCAGAGCAATGTCTCCTCCCCAGTAAAGTCCATCCAGAATTTTAATCCCATCGTCAATCAGATCGGGTCTGGTATGAATAAAGAAAAGACTGTCTGTTTTTACAGGTCCGCCTAAATATACAGGGGCATCAAATCCCTCAAAATCACTCGATACATCGCTGAGCCTTACTTCAACAGGTTTATTGAGAATAATACCAAAACTACCTTCGCTGCTGTGATCCGCAAGCAAAACAACTGATTTCCGGAAATAGAAATCCTGAAGAAACGGTACCGAAATCAAAATTCTGCCTGTGTTGGGTTTTATCTTAAAGGGTTCCATCGTTTTGCTTTTCATAAAGTTTCGCGCGTAATTTTAGTTTAACAGCGTCCCGATTTTAATAATCAGGTTATTAATGTAAGTCGATTGCCTAAATTTGCAAACGTCATTAATATGAACAAAATCCGTACCACCCTGCCATGATCATTACAGATAATGCACAATTGTTCGGGAAGCTGCGTCACGCCTACCCTGTTTTCACCTATGAACGTTTTGTCATTCTGGCTGAAGAAAATCAGCTAAAGCTGAGGTTCTTTTTTAGCATAGGCAGGGATATTCAGTTTAGCCCACAGATATCATTACAAACGGGACAAAGTACGGAGGAGTTGACTCAGCTGCTGAATACACATTCGGAATTGCTCAGAAATCTTGTCTTCCATATTGGATTAATCGAAATGGTCAGCTATTGGAAATGCGTATGTTCTCCACACATTGTGATTAAAGCCGGCTGCCTGCTGCCAGAACAGACAGATTGGTTCAAACAGCTCTTTTTTAATGGATTGGGAGAATTTTTTTACACCAACAATATCTGCGTGGACAGCGCCACTTATGTTACGATAGAAACTACCGGGCAAGAAAAGTTTACTCCGCAACATTACCTGACTACTGAGGAAAACTTCATTGTTCCCGTGGGCGGCGGCAAAGACTCTGCGGTAAGCCTGGAGCTGCTTTTAACCCATGGCTATGAAGTTGTTCCACTGATAATGAACCCCAGGGGTGCTACCCTTAAAACGGTAGAAGCAGCAGGTCTCCCGGCTGACAATATTTTAATTATTAACCGGAGCATTGATCCTAGTTTGCTACAACTAAATGAGCGGGGGTTTTTAAACGGCCATACGCCCTTTTCGGCCATGCTGGCTTTTTACAGCCTGCTTGCAACCACATTAAAAGGGTACAAGAATATTGCCTTATCCAATGAGTCAAGTGCCAATGAGCCTACGATCCCCGGAACAAATATTAATCATCAATATTCAAAAACATTTGAATTTGAAGCTGCATTCCGGGAGTATTATACACGGTACATCACTTCCGACCTCAATTATTTTAGTTTTCTCCGGCCGCTGAATGAATTACAGATAATGAAGCTCTTTTCAGCCATGCCCCGTTACCATAAGCTATTCCGCAGTTGTAATGCCGGTAGCAAGAACGATACCTGGTGCGGCGTCTGTCCAAAATGTTTGTTTACCCATATTATGTTGTCCGCTTTTGTTGGAATAAATCAGGCGAATGATCTTATTGGAGCTAAACTGCTTGATAACGAACAACTTAAACCGGTGTTTCAGGAGCTTACCGGCATTGCAACCAACAAACCTTTCGAATGTGTGGGCACCCTGGATGATGTAAATCAGGCTTTAAGTCTTATTATTCAAAGTCATCAGAAATTACCTGCTTTGGTGAAATATTACCAACAATATAACATCGCTTCTCCGGCCAACCATCCCAATCAACTAAATCCGAATCATTTTGTCCCTAAAAATCTCCTTGACGTTTTAACGCAGGCCATACAATGAAAGCATTACTCGAACAACTGCTGAATCAGAAATCTATCGTAATTCTTGGTTATGGCCGGGAAGGACAATCTACCTATGCCTTGCTTAGAAAATACTTTTCGCAACTCAACCTGACCATTGCTGATTCAGATGAATCCATCATACATCGCCATCCGGAATTGAACTCTTCCACAGTTAACTTACAAACCGGAGCCGGTTACCTAAATAATTTGAATGATTATGATGTAATCATAAAATCACCGGGCATTTCACTAACCAAAACCGATCTTCGTCCTGATGCGAAAAAAATTACTTCTCAAACCGATCTATTTTTGCGTACCTTCAGCCCTCAGATTATCGGCGTTACCGGCACCAAAGGCAAAAGCACCACGGCTTCGCTCCTTCATCACATCTGCCAAAAACAAAGCAGTGACGTGGTATTGCTGGGAAATATTGGGGTCCCTTTTTTTGACGCACTGGAGAACCTTTCCTCCCAAACACGTATATTATGTGAATTGTCTTCCCATCAATTGGAATATCTCACTGTAGCTCCACACTTATCCATTTTAACGAATATTTTTGAAGAGCATCTCGACCATTACGAATCATACGAGGCCTATCAGTGGGCAAAATTTCAGATTGCCCTGAAACAAATGCCCGGAGATTACTTTTTATATAATCCTGAGGATGAAAGGATTGATGCTTTGCTTAAAAACAATACTATTCCGGGAATACCTGTGCCTGTAAATCTGAAAACCTTTGAAGATGATGGTGCAGGCGTTCTGAACAACGAACTGATAATCAGACTAAAGCAAAAAACACAAGAAATTATTCCATCAGGGCCAACCACCCGGCTATTGGGTGAGCATAACCTGAGGAACATCTATCTGGCGGCAGTTACTGCACATCTGTCAGGTATTTCTCCGGCAAATATCCTCGAGGGCATAGCAGATTTTCAACCCCTTGAGCACCGGCTCGAATACTGTGAAACATCCGGTAAGGCTCATTTTTACAACGATTCTATTTCCACTATTCCCGAAGCCGCCCTGGCAGCCATAGCTACTTTGAAAAATGTGCATACGCTTATTGCCGGTGGTTTTGACAGGGGCATTGATTATGAAAATTTTGCGGATGTATTGATAAATCTATCCCTTAAGTATATTTTACTCACCGGCCCCGCTGGTCAACGTATCAACGATCTGATTGCGGGCAAAAAACAATACAAGGCTGTTATTCAACATTTTGATCATTTTGATGATGCCGTTAAAAAGGCCATAAAGTTTACACCTGCCGGTGAAATCTGCCTGCTGTCGCCTGCAGCTTCCAGTTATGATCAGTTTGCTAACTTTGAGGAGAGGGGCAGGCGGTTCAAGCAATTGGTAAAACAAGACTAGTTTCAGGGAAAACCGGTAGATCTCATGCTGTTATTGTGAAGTTTACCATAAAAAAAAAGCTGTTTCAATCCGAAACAGCTCTAAAACTTTACATTCAATCAGGTTATGCCTTATCTTCTGCTTTGGTGTCAACAGGTTTCTCTGCTTTGATGTCGGCAGGTTTCTCTGCTTTAGCTTCAGCAGGTTTTTCTGCTTTAGCGTCGGCAGGTTTCTCTGCTTTAGCTTCAGCAGGTTTTTCTACTTTGGTGTCGGCAGGTTTCTCTGCTTTAGCTTCAGCAGGCTTTTCTGCTTTGGCGTCGGCAGGTTTCTCTGCTTTAGTTTCGGCAGGCTTCTTCGCTTTAACTTCTGCAGGCTTGGCTTTTGGTTTGGCTGCCACTTTAGGCTTAGCCGCCGCTTTTGTCTTAGTTTCCTCCACTTTGGTATCGGATACCTCTTTGGCTTTGGTTTTTGGAGCTTCCGCTTTTATGTTTTCTTCCCGCTTTTGGTCAACGGGGGAAGTGGATTTTTTCCGGGGGCGTCTTACACCATGTGAACCCATAATAATTTTTCCACGTTTCGTTTTTTTGTCTCCTTTGCCCATAATTTTAGAATTTAATGTAGTAAGAAGTTAATCCAGTAAAATTAATATAAATTCCGGCATTTCGTAACATTTTATCGCCAATGATTGACTAAATCAATTATTTTCCTTAAAAACCCGGCATCAGTTTATCAAAACCCGTTTAAAAACAAGGGATTTTCTTAAGTTTGTGTTTATAAAAAAAAGGCTTACTTTTGCGCCACAAATTTTTAAGATAAATGGCAAAGAAAACTGACAATACCGAAGAAAAAATCATGGCTGTTGAGGAAGCCCTCAGTAAGTCGGAAGTTTTTATTGAAAAGAACCAGAAAACAATTGGCATCGTAGTGGGTGTTATTGCTCTTATTGTGCTTGCTTATTTTGGTTTCCAGCGTTTTTACATGGAACCCCGTGAAAAGGAAGCACAATCGCAGATGTTTATGGCCGAAAAATATTTTGAACAAGATTCGCTCAGCCGTGCATTGAACGGAGATGGCAGTTACCCAGGGTTCCTTGAAATTATTGATGACTACGGCATGACCAGAGCAGCGACTTTGGCTCATTATTATACAGGTATCATTTATTTAAACCAGGGCCAATATCAGGAGGCTATTGATCACCTTAAGAAATTTGATATCAACGACGCACTGGTTCAGCCTATGGCTAAAGGCGCTATCGGCGATGCCTATATGGAATTGGGTAAAACCGGAGACGCCGCAAAACAATACGAAAAGGCTGCCAAAGCGACTGAGAATGAATTTACTACACCGGTATTTCTTCAGAAAGCCGCCTGGGCATATGAGCTGGACGGCAAGAAAGACAAAGCGATCGAAGCTTATCAAAAGATCAAAACAAAATATCCCCGCAGCGCCGAAGCACGCGATGTGGAAAAATATATCGCTAAGCTCAAGAGTGAATAATTTAAACTTAAGCAAACTCATACACCCGGCATTCCCGGGTGTTTTTTTTGTATTCAGCCATAACTTTTTTATATTTGTTTAAGTTTCTATAATCTATCTACTGATGAAATCTCTACGTATTGTGTATATGGGTACACCCGAATTTGCAGTTTTACCCCTGGAGCGCATTCTTAAAGCCGGAATTGAAGTAGCTGCGGTAGTTACTGTTGCCGACAAACCAGCCGGACGTGGCCGGGAAGTAAAAGCCCCGGCAGTTAAAAAATTTGCCCTTAAGCATGGATTAAAGGTATTGCAGCCTGAAAACCTTAAAGATGAAGCGTTTATCGAAGAACTCAACTCCCTTAAGGCAGATATTTTTGTGGTGGTTGCCTTCAGGAAACTACCCAAACAAGTGTGGCAGATACCGCCATCAGGCTGTTTCAATCTGCATGCTTCCCTTTTGCCCCAATATCGTGGTGCAGCCCCCATCAATCATGTGTTGATTAACGGGGAATCTCAAACGGGTGTTACCACTTTCTTTATTGATGAAAACATTGACACCGGAGCCGTTATTCTTCAACGAAGTGTTGACATTGGCTCAGACGAAACAGCAGGTGAATTGCACGAGAGGCTTATGGAATCAGGTGCAGCAACGATATTGGAAACCCTTAAAAGCATTGCAGAGGGTTCCGTTCATACCCGCCCACAACCAGAAACAGACACTATATTAAAAGCTGCTCCCCGGCTTTTCCGCGAACATGGAAAGGTTAACTGGGATCAACCTGCGGCGGCTATCCATAACCTTATCCGCGGTTTAAGCCCTTTTCCCGCAGCCTGGACACAACTAAGGATCAATGACTCGGAAAAGGAAGTTAAGCTGCTTAAGTCAGCGCTTACTGCTGTTTCAGCCGACCTTAAACCCGGCGAGGTACTGCTTACCGATCAGGGCAGATTACTGGTGGCTACCCGTGATGAAATGATTGAGATTAAAGTACTTCAACCTGCCGGCAAAAAGTCCATGGAAGGCGATGCTTTTGTCCGTGGAATACAACCGGGAACAATAATCAGCTTTTTATAGTCAGCGTTTTCAGTACAGATTCAGACGACCGAATTCACACACAAAATCGAAGGCAACTTATGCATTCACCCCTTATCAGCAAAGCCTTTAAGGCTTAAGTTATTAACAAAAGCCCGTTTTATTAACTTTTTTTATAGATTTTTGCCAAAATGCTTGATTTTACAATGGAATAGCTTATATTTGCGTTAGGTTATCCATCATAGTATTCATTTAAATCAGGAAACGATGAACAAACAAGAGTTGGTTGTTGCTATGGCAGCAGAATCAGGATTGACCAAAGCCGATTCAAAAAAAGCACTTGATGCCTTTATTTCGGCCACTTCAAAAAGCCTTAAAAAGGGTGATCGTGTAGCGTTGGTTGGTTTTGGCTCATTTTCAGTTTCAAAAAGAGCTGCCCGCAAGGGAAGGAACCCGCAAACCGGAAAAGAGATCAAGATTGCAGCCAAAAAAGTGGTTAAATTCAAACCCGGCACCGAACTTGCGAAGAGTGTCAAGTAATTTAAAGCGACGCTTTACCGGAAGCCTGGCTCAAAAAGCCGGGCTTTTTTAATTCTTTCCATCGCCGCCTTATAATCCCAAACAAAACGATAAGGCAATAGCGAATCCTCTTCAGCATAATCTACACCAACTCTTGGCCCTGCAGTAATCTCTAATACTTCAGGGGTAATAGCAGCATCTGCCAGCCAGATATGGTGCCCTTCTATCAGGTTTTCCCCATTGAACTGTGTAGTGATGCCATGTTGTTTGGTTATCTTTCCCGGTCCATAACAATCCCCCGGAAACTTCAGTTTTCGGTTTATACGGGCTTCTATGATTTGTTTCCCCAGAAATGGAATTACCCCTCTTATCAACACGGCATGAGGGATACCAGGGACATTTACCACCACATTTAATAAGGCATGAATGCCATAGCACAAATAAACATAAGCCAGTCCTCCCTCCTGGTACATAATTTCGGTCCTGCCGGTACGACGCCCTCCATAGGCATGAGAAGCCTTGTCTATTTCTCCTGCATAAGCTTCAGTCTCAACAATCACTCCGGCAGTGTATAATCCCTGTGATCCGCTTACCAAAATTTTTCCAGGCAACTGTCGGCTTATTTCAACTACATCAGCCCCCTGATAGAAGTCAAAAGGCAGTCGATGCTTATCCAATTTATCAATCATTCCACTTAAATTTCCCATTTTCTACGACCTGTATCTTTTCGTTGTCCGTGAGCCAGTTTATGGCATTTATAATCCTGTCTTCATCCATATTTGGACATTCGTTAATAATTTCATCCAGCGAGCAGGCCTTTACCTTTAACATAGGTTTTATGGCGTCCACTATGGTGTCAAATTCAAACTCGCTCAGGCTGGCCTTGTTTCGTTCAATACAAACATCACAAATTCCGCAACGTTTGACTGCAGCCTGACCAAAATAATTCACCAGCGACTGACTCCGGCAATGCTGTTTGTCATTCACATAACCAATTACTGCTTCCAGTCGTGCTATTGCATCACGTTTGCGGTCGCTGTAATTTTCCGGACTAATGGAAAGGTCCTGTGCCCTTATCAGTTCACTAACAAAAGTAAGCTGTGGCTTTTCACGACGAGGCAGATAGGTGAGCAGATCAATTTTATGCAACGCATTCAGTGTTTTTATTATCCATTCAGTGGAGGTGCTCAACCGCTGCGCCAGCTCGTTCTCACTAATTACCGATGCATCAGTAAACACTCCGCCATACGACCTCAGAATGGTCTTGATAAGCGGATCGTACAGGGCATTTTCGACTTGAAAATTGTATAAGTCTTCATGCGAAACATTAAAAAAGAGGCGAGATGGATTGTTTACAGCTTCATTCAACAGTAAATATCCTTCCCTTTCCATGAATTTTATGGCGTTAAAGACCAACAATGGTTTCAGATTAAAATGTGCCGAGAAGTCAGCAAGTTCAAAGTCGAATGACAAGTCCTTACCGGTGCCGGGAACCAGATTGAAATAGTTACCCAGTGCAGCATATACATTTTTAATGGCATCCATTTCGGGATAGGCTGCCGCAAGGGTAGCACGGGATTCAAGAATATCGGCCTGCTGAAACAGCATGACTGCATAGGCTTTTTTTTCATCTCTCCCTCCCCTGCCGGCTTCCTGAAAATAGGCCTCAATGCTATCGGGAAGACTAAAATGCACCACAAAACGTACATCCGGTTTATCAATACCCATTCCAAAGGCATTGGTGGCAACCATTACGCGGCTTTTCCCATTTTTCCAGGCGGCCTGTTTGCGTTCCCTTTCCTTGTGATCGAGACCTGCATGATAATGATCGGCACTCACCAGGTTTTTAGTTAAGAATTCAGCTATTTCACGTGTTTTACGGCGGTTACGGACATAAACTATACCGGTACCCGGAACATTACGCATAATGCGCATCAAGCGGCCATATTTATCTTCTTCATTCTGCACTATATAAGCCAGGTTGCGGCGTTCGAAACTCTTCTCGAAAACATTTGCATTTTTAAAGCTGAGCTTTTGCTGAATATCTTCCACCACCTTCTTTGTGGCGGTTGCCGTTAAGGCAATTACGGGCACTTCAGGCAGGAACTCCCTTATCTCTGCAATACGCAGATATGGCGGACGAAAGTCGTATCCCCACTGAGAAATACAATGGGCTTCATCCACCGCAATTAATCGTATATTCAAATAAGGCAATACTTCGCGAAAGCGTTCCGAAACCAGGCGTTCTGGTGAAAGATACAGGAAATTCGTTTTTCCATACCCGGCATGATTCAGCGCCAACTCTGTCTGCCGGGCAGTCATACCGGAATAGATAGCTTCGGCCGGAATATCACGTCGCCGCAGATTTTCAACCTGATCCTTCATGAGTGCAATTAATGGTGTTACCACCAGTGTGAGGCCTTCCATGGCAAGACCCGGTACCTGAAAGCACAGCGATTTACCACCACCTGTGGGCAGCAAGGCAAGGGTATCATGCCCCTCCATAACCGATAGCATGATTTCTTCCTGTAATGGCCTGAAAGCATTGTATCCCCAATACCGGGCCAATATTTCGTGTAAACGCTGAGAAACCATTTAATACTTATTTAAATTAGCCAATTTGTTGATGTGTTGATGTGTTGATGTGTTGATGTGTTGATTTGTTGAGATGTTGAGGTGTTAAAAATCAACAATTTTCATATCTGCACGTTAGAGGTTGGAGGTTAGAGGTTAGAAGTTAGAAGCACCCCTTACCTGCCTGCCTAATTCCCCTTGTCCCCCTTCCCCATTTCTCCTTTTCCTTTTTAAACGCGAGGTTAGAGGTTGGAGGTTAGAGATTAGAGGTTAGAGGTTAGAAGTTAGAAGTTAGAAGCACCCCTTACCTGCCTGCCTAATTCCCCTTGCCCCCCTTCCCCATTTCTCCTTTTCCTTTTTAAACGCGAGGTTAGAGGTTAGAGGTTAGAAGTACCCCTTACCTGCCTGCCTAATTCCCCTTGTCCCCCTTCCCCATTTCTCCTTTTCCTTTTTAAACGCGAGGTTAGAGGTTAGAGGTTAGAGATTAGAGGTTAGAAGTTAGAAGTTAG
>Ga0265295_1004297_pt1 | contig 19348 bp, 15 predicted proteins | sample Munlansysbiofilm_FD_192503 | JGI IMG/M metagenome (GOLD analysis project Ga0265295, IMG submission 192503) | Leachate microbial communities from a municipal landfill in Southern Ontario, Canada - Methane capture system biofilm | ecosystem: Engineered > Solid waste > Landfill > Unclassified ... | reverse complement strand
AAATCCAGCATCTTTTAATATTTGCGCTTTTTCTATTCGTTGCTGTATAAGTTTGTTTTCAAAAGCCAATCTTTTTCCTTTTTATTAATTTATTACGCAAAACGAACAAAGTCCGTCTTGCTACGCTAGCCGCTGTGGCACTCATCGTGGAGAATGCCAATGGTTAGCATTCCTAAAAGCTTGGTTCTGGCGAACCAGAGGGTTTTACATATTACGCAAAACGAACAAAGTCCGTCTTGCTACGCTTGGGCGTTGGGCACTAAAGCTTGGTTCTGGTGAACCAGAGAACTCTACATAGAGATTGTAAAATAACTCGGAAGTGAGACTTTTAGGAATGCTAACCAATGGCATTCTCCACAATGAGTCCCGCAAAAAAGGCGAGGCTAAAGCCTCACTTCCCAGAGAAGACTATAGTTATCTCACACTATCTTAGTCTGACAGTTTGCACAGATGCCATAGATTTGCATAGAGTGATCTTGCATCTTAAAGTTTAACTTATCTGCAATGGCATGTTGTCTTTTTTCTATCTCTTCATCGACAAACTCCACAATATCACCACACTCAGTACAGATAAAGTGGTCGTGATGCTCTTTAGCACCTAGCTCGTACTTTTTTCCTTGAGCACCAAAAGATAGTGAAGTTACCATTTTGGAGTCTTCAAGTAGAGATAGTGTTCTATAGACTGTAGCTATGCCTGTGTTTAAGTCAGGGAATTTTTCTTGTATGAGATGATGCAAGGCCTCTGGAGTTAGATGCTCATCTGAGTTATAGAGAGTCTCTAAAATAACTTCTCTTTGAATAGTGAATTTCAGAGAGTTTTTTTTCAGCAGTGCTTTAAAATCACTTAAAAGTTGCTCATATTCGACGGTCCTATCATCAAAATCAGTCGTTACTTTTGACATTTTCATCCTTTATTTCAAGCTTGTTATGTAGCTCTTCTTTTGTTTTTAGCACTATCTCTTCAGTAGAGTTTTTTATGCTTTTATCTAGTTCAGAGTTTACTTTTTGGGTTACATTGTCTATGCTTTTATTGATATCATCGCTTATTTCAACTGGGTCCAACTTCATAATAAAAGCACCAGTTTCAACTAAAACAGGAAATAAGAAGCTATTTTGCATAGGCTCTTCTAGAGTGGATTTTACAGCTTTTATACTATAAGCAGCGTGAGCAATTACAGCAGCGATAAGAAAAAACTTACTTGCGCCAAAGACAAAACCTAAGATTCTATCAAAAATGCCAAGACCACTTAAAAGGCTTAATTTTTTAAAGATATAGCCTATAGCAATCATAAAAACCCAAAATACACCGAGCGTTACTAAGAAACCTAAAAAGCTTATAGCCGCGCTGTTATCTAGTTTAAAAATCGCATCACTTAAGGCTTTACCAACGCTATCTCCAACACGAGATGCTACAAAGATACCGCCGATGATGCCAATGAGACCAAAAACCTCTTTGAAAAAACCGTTTATTATCCCTTTTAAACCAAGCATTAGTATAATTACTGATGCTACTAAGTCAAAATAATTAAATTCCATCTATTTGTTTTCCGAAACCATTTGATTTTTACCGCTGTTTTTAGCTTTATAAAGAGCCTTGTCAGCTCTTGCGATTATAGAATCTGGAGTATCTCCAGCACTATATTTAGTAGTCCCTACACTCATAGTAACTCTTAAGCCTTCGCCTTTATATATAAGTTTATTTGAGCTGATTATCTCAAGAAGCCTTTTTGTGATTTTTTCACATAGCTCAGAATCTACACGATTTAGAATGATTACAAACTCTTCACCGCCATATCTGAAGACTTTATCGCCTTCTCTTAGTGTCTTTTTAAAGATATTTGCTATAAAGATTAAAACTTTATCTCCAGCTAAATGACCATGTTTGTCATTTATGCTTTTAAAATCATCTATATCTAACATGAGTAGATGAAATTCATAAGGGAGATCACTATTTGAGCAGAGTAGCTTTAGATGTGAAGATAGTGCTCGTCTGTTATATACCTTTGTTAAAGAATCAAGATTTGACTTCTCTTCTAGAGTTTTAACCTGAGTCGTTAGTTGACTTATAATTTCATTTGCTTTTTTTACTTCTTGACTCATATGCAATTGAATTTCATTAAATTTTGATGTAAGTGATGGTAAGTCAATCTGTTGAGTATTACACTCCACAAGAGTTTTCTCTTGAAGTTTTGTTAGCTTTTCTATGTTTTCATTTGTATTTGCGTAAGAAGATATACTTCTCTCTGCTATCTCTTTATAAGCGTTATGAAAAAGTGACTCCACAAAACCTTCGCTAGTGATATCTTTATCGTCAAGATTCATGATGATTTGAGCAGATTCTCTTAAGTAAGTAGCTATCTGCTCTTTTGATGCATTCTCTTGCTGTTCGATGATAGTGGAGAGTTCTTTGCACATTTCATTTGCCAGAGATATTAGTTCATCTTTTCGCATTAGAGATATCCTAGTTAAAATATTGTGGTATTATACTTACCTAAGCATAAAAAAAGCTTTCACTATAAGTATAAAGTACTGCAAAAGTCTTGAGTAAGAGCATTTTTAGAATTTTTTCTGTAAAATAGCAAAAAATTATATAATCAAGGTTTTATTATGAGTACATGGAATCCAAAAAGTTGGAGAGAAAAGCCAATATTGCAGCAACCAATTTACCCAGATCAAGATGAGTTAAAGAGAGTTTTAAAAGAGCTTGGAAATTATCCTCCTTTGGTTTTTGCAGGGGAAGCAAAAAGATTAAAAAATCAGCTAGCAGATGCAGCTGAGGGAAAAGCTTTTTTACTTCAAGGTGGGGATTGTGCTGAGAGCTTTAGTGAGTTTCACGCTGATGGCATCAGAGACACATTTAAAGCACTAATGCAGATGGCAGTTGTGATGACTTATGCTGGTGGGGTTCCTGTAGTTAAAGTTGGTCGTGTAGGCGGTCAGTTTGCAAAACCTCGTTCAAGCGATACAGAGACACTAGACGGCGTAACGCTTGATTCTTACCGTGGAGATATCATAAACGCTATGGAGTTTACTCCTGAGGCTCGTACACCAGATCCACAGAGGATGATAAGAGCTTATAACCAAGCAGCAGCTACGCAAAATCTGCTTCGTGCCTTTGCAACGGGTGGGATGGCTGATTTGCATCAAGTTCATAAGTGGAACTTAGCTTTTACTAACAAAACTGAGATTTCTCAAAAGTTTGAAGAGCTAGCTCAAGAGATAGAAAATTCACTAAGATTTATGCAAGCTTGTGGGATAAACTCTAAGACATTTAGAAGCCTAGGTGAGACAGATTTTTATATCTCACATGAGGCACTTTTACTTCCTTATGAAGAGGCTTTTACTAGAAAAGACTCACTATCTGGGGATTGGTACGATACTTCTGCTCATATGCTCTGGATAGGAGATAGAACCCGTCAGATAGATGGTGCTCATGTTGAGTATTTAAGTGGTGTAAAAAACCCTATCGGCGTTAAAGCAGGGCCGAGTATGGATACTGAAGATCTTATCAGACTATGTGAGAAACTAAATCCAAAAAATGAAGCAGGAAGACTAAATATCATAGTTAGAATGGGCGCGAACAAAGTAGGCGACGGTATGCCAAAACTCATCCGTGCTGTTGAGAAAGAGGGCATGAAAGTACTTTGGAGTTGTGACCCGATGCATGGAAACACTATAAAATCATCTACAAACTTTAAGACGCGCCCACTAGATGCAGTGCTTACTGAGATGAAACAATTTTTCCAAGTGCATCGTGCTGAGGGAACAATAGCAGGCGGAGTTCATCTAGAGATGACTGGTAAAAATGTAACTGAGTGTATCGGTGGCTCATTTAGGGTAACAGAAGAGGATTTAAGCTCTCGCTACCACACTCACTGTGATCCTAGACTAAACGCAAACCAATCTTTAGAACTTGCATTTTTAATAGCAGATACTCTAAAAGAGTCTAAAAAATAGTTTTTGCTTAACACTAAAACGAACTCGTCCGTTTTTCTAAAGGAGCTTTTTTTAAAAAGGCTCCGCTTTTTAAAGAAACTTCATTTTACCACAGTGGGCAAAGATCTCCCTCGCAGCCCATTATTATGGAGTATGCCATTGCTTAGCATACTTAAAAGTTATGAAAATAAATTTTAGAGAGCTACTATATGTAAATCTCTCATATCTAAAGTGACTCTATCTCTTCTTCTTTTTCTTGTATAGTTAAAAGCTCTTCAACCTTTTTCTCATAAAGCTCTTCTAGTTTTTCAAGTTCAGATGCAAGGGTGCTTATACCTATCTCTTCATAACATTTTGGATCTGCTAGGCATCTGTTTTTCTCTTGCATCAACTCTTCAAGAGCTTCTATCTCAAGTGGAAGTTTCTCTAGGGCAATTTTCTCTTTAAAAGTAAGTTTTAGTGTTTTAGGTCTTTCTTCTTTTTGAGCTGTAGGCTCTTTTGTTTTTGTAACTTCACTCTGCATAGCATCTAACTCACTAAGCTCTTTTTCAAGCTCTAAGTATTCACTATATTGCTGGTACGACTCTTCGATGCGTTTGTCATCTTTAAAGATAAAGAGTTTTTTAGCAATCTTATCTACAAAATATCTATCATGACTTACAATAATAACCGCACCGCTAAAGTTTGTAAGCTGCTCTTCTAGGATGTTTATAGTTGGAATATCAAGGTCATTAGTTGGCTCATCTAGTATAAGAATATCAACGTTTTTTGTAAAAAGGAGTGCTAACGCTATGCGATTTTTCTCTCCACCGCTGAGAGTTCCTACTTTTTTATCTAAAAACTCTCTAGGAAAGAGGAAGTTTTTAAGATATCCATAAACATGCATATCTCTTCCTCTAACACTAACTCTATCCCCGCCATTTGGACAAAATGTCTCTACAAGGTTTTTATCATCATCTAGCATCTCGCGATGTTGGTCAAAGTAGCCTACTTTAAATTCGCCTCGCTTTATTGTCCCACTTGCAGGCTCAATTCTGCCTAAAAGAGCTTTTAGGAGTGTTGACTTACCACTTCCATTTGGTCCAACTATGGCTATAACATCTTTTTGAAGTACAGTTGTAGTAAAGTCTTTTAGTAGTTCTTTGTTTCCTAAAGTTAAAGATAGATTTTTAACCTCAAAGAGCATCTTTTGCTTGTTGATGCTCTTATCACGGTTAAAATGTTTTGCCTCTCTTTGGAGCTCTAGTGACATCTTTTTTATCTTTGCAGGATTGACTTTTGCATCTTCTCTTAGAGTCATAAGTCTCTCTTTTCGACCCTCATTTCTCTTAAGCCTTGCACGAACACCTCTAGCAAACCACTCATTTTCTCGCTTTAGAACATCTAAAAGATTTTCATGCTGTTTTGCAAGAGTTCTAATGTACTCCTCTTTTTGAGTCAAGTAGTCGCTATATCCGCCGCTATACTCTCTAAGTGAGCAGTCATCAACCTCTATGCTCTTTGTTGCAATTTTATCTATAAAATATCTATCGTGAGAGATAAAGACAAGTGTAAATTTTTCTCTTAAAATCAGCTCCTCTAAAAACTCAACCATATAGACATCGAGGTGGTTAGTTGGCTCATCAAGGAGTAAAATATCTGGTTTTTGAAGCAAAAGAGAGGCTAGGGCGACTCGTCTTTGCTCGCCACCACTTAGAAGTGCTACAGGTCTGCTCTCATACTGCACAAGGTCAAAGTGTTGGATGATTCTCTCTATCTTGTCATCTAAGTTCCAAGCGTTGTGATGGTCTAGGTAACTTGAGAGTTTCTCATACTCATCGAGTAGTTTTTTATTTTCATACTCATCTGCTAGCAGTAGAGAGAGTTCATCATATCTTTTTTTTGCATCATTTAATTCACAAAGCCCATCTTCAACAGCTTCTCTTACGCTATGCCCATCTTTAAAGTTTGGTCTTTGGTCTAGCATCTTTATCTCTAAGTCACTCTTTGTGATTCTCTCCCCAGCATCTTGCATAAGCGAGCCGTGGATAATCTTCATAAGAGTAGATTTACCACTACCATTTTTACCGATGATAACAATACGCTCACCCTCATCCACATGAAAATTCACATCTATTAAAATCTTTTGAGCGGAGTAGTGTTTAGAAATATTTTGTAGGTCTATTAGTGCCATATAAAGTACGCTTTTCTTTAAGTTAAATTTTAACGAATAATAGCGAGATGTTGATTAATAAGGACTTTGCTAAAGACTAGAGACTACATAAAAATGCCCAAATGATTTTTTTAAGCACAAATATGAAGGAACTTTATATGAGTATATTTGAAAATAATCTCAATAAAATTGTGCTATAAAGTTCTTTGCATCTTCATATATAAACCTCTTATGACTTAGCCGTTTAAGATTTTACGCTCTAAATATCTCTTAATCTCAACTACAAACATGACGCCAATAGCTATAGCTATAATTTGTAGCCATGTAGATATATCTAGTGGCTGGCTCTTAAAGATTGTGTTCATAAACTCTAAGTGAGTAAAAGAGATTTGCACTAGAGCCATTAGAGTAACTCCAATAAGCAGATATGAGTTGTTAAAGATGTTTGTCTTAAAGACTGAACGTTGTAACTCTTTGCAGTTGAAGAGGTAAAAAAGCTCAATAAAGACAAAGATATTTACAGCTACAGTTCTTGCATACTCCTCGCTATAACCACTTGAGAGGGCGTAGTTAAACATAGCGTAAGATGCAGCTAACATATAAAATCCAACTACTAGCATCTGCCAAACCATCTCCAAACTTAGTATTGGCATCTTAGGATCCCTCGGTGTTCTTTTCATAATCTCCTTATCGCCTGGCTCAAAGATTAACATCATTCCTAAAAAGACCGCAGTTGACATATTTATCCACAGTATTTGAACTGGTAATATTGGAAGAGTGAGTCCTAGCATTACGGCTAATAGTATCACAAGTCCCTCTCCAAGGTTTGTTGGGAGTGTCCATGTTATAAACTTTATGAGATTATCAAAAACAATTCTGCCTTCTTTTATGGCTAGAGCGATTGAGCTAAAGTTATCATCGCTTAGTATCATATCAGATGCCTCTTTTGCAACTTCAGTTCCGCCCACACCCATTGCTATACCAATATCAGCTTGCTTTAGTGCTGGTGCATCATTTACTCCATCGCCAGTCATTGCTACTATCTCGCCTCTTGCTTGCAGGGCATTGACAATGCGGAGTTTTTGTTCTGGTTCTACTCTTGCAAAGACTTTTACACTCTTGAGTTTCTCTATCAGTTCTTCATCACTAAGGCTTAGCAACTGGCTTCCAAGTAGAGTTGAGTCTTCATACTTAGCATCTTCGCTAACAATAGACATCAGCTTAGCTATAGAAAAAGCAGTTAGTGCATGGTCGCCTGTTATCATGATAATATTGATTCCAGCATCTTTAGACTCACAAACCGCTTCTATAGCTTCTTGTCGTGGAGGATCCATCATCGCTTGTAGCCCTAAAAAGACAAAGCCATCTTTGAGTTGACTATCTTTAATCTCCATAGAAGTTGTTACTTTTTTGGCTATGGCTAAAACTCTTAAACCTCTGCTTGCATACTCACCTAACTGCTCTAAAATGGGGCTTTTTTTTATTGGCAAAGTTTGAGAATTAACTAGTTCAAACTCACACATCTTAAGAACTACTTCTATAGAACCCTTTAGGTAGATAATATTTTGCTCATTTTGCACATCTCTGTTAAGAGTAGCCATAAACTGTCTGTCTGACTCAAATGGCAACAAGTCCACTCTAGTAAAGGCTTTATTTACTCCATCTTCATTCAATCCAAACTTCATAGAACTAACTATCAAAGCGCCCTCAGTTGGATCTCCATTAATCTCATAAACTCCATCTTTGTTTACTAAGTAAGACTCATTACAAAGAAATCCAGCTCGCAAAATTTCTTCTAAACAAACATTGCAACCCTCTTGTTTTACACCATCTTTTAGTATCTCCCCGACTGGATTGTAACCATCACCACTTACCTTATATGACTCTCTTGCACAAAAAATATCTGTCACACTCATCTTGTTTTGTGTAAGCGTTCCTGTTTTATCTGAACATATCGTTGTAACGCTTCCCAATGTCTCAACCGCTGGCAATTTTCTGATGATGGCATTTTTAGATGCAAGGCGTGAAACACCTATGGCAAGAGTGATAGTAACAGCAGCAGGTAAACCCTCAGGGATAGCACCAACGGCAAGTGCTACTGATGCCATGAAAGTATCAACAGCACTATGTTCTCTTAGGACGCCGACTAAAAAAGTAAAGGCAGCAAGTGCTAGGATAACATATAGAAGTAGCTTAGAAAAAGATGCGATTTTTTTTGTAAGCGGAGTGTCCATGTCAGTTGTACTTTGGATAAGATGGGCAATTTTTCCTATCTCAGTATGGTTTGCAGTAGCTACAACTATACCCCTAGCACGGCCGTAAGTCACATATGTACCTGAGAAAGTCATGTTTTTTCTATCGCTTAAGATAATGTTTTGTGAACAAATTGAGATATCTTTTTGGGTTGCAAGTGACTCCCCTGTAAGCATAGACTCATCTACTTTTAAGTCTCTAACTTCTATGAGTCTTATATCTGCTGGAACTTTTACACCAGACTCTAGTAATACTATATCGCCCGGGACTAAGTTTGTGGAGTCTAAGTTTATTTTTTTGCCATCTCTAATCACTACAGCACATGTATGCATCATCTCTTTTAGAGAGTCTATCGCTTCTTGAGCCTTTGCTTCTTGCAGATAACTGATGATAACATTGATAATAACAACACCAAATATAACACCACTATCGACCCACTCATGTAACAATGCAGTCACAAGAGATGCCCCAAGTAGTATATAAATAAGAGCGTTGTGAAACTGCATGAAAAATCTCTTAAGATTTGACTCTTGCTTTTTTTGTTCTAACCTATTTTTACCAAAGAATGTCTCTTTATGCTTGAAATTGAGTGAGTCAAGCCCATCCTTTTCATCACTCTCAAATAACTCTATGATTTTTTGAGTCTCTAAAGCATGCCAGTTTTGTCCTATGAGATGCTGCACTGTTACTTCCTTTTTTATTTAGTAGAATATTATCACATCTTGTGCTGACTAATGTTTAAAGGCTTTTTTTACTTTTATTAAAGAATTTAGATATATAATTGCTTCAAATATCTAGGGGGATAAAAAATTGAAAATAAAAGAAAATATTTTTGGTGGTATTAGTGTTGCAATTATCGCATTACCCTTAGCTCTAGCATTTGGAGTCTCTAGCGGTTTGGGTGCTAGTGCTGGGATTTACGGTGCTATTATTTTAGGTTTTTTTGCATCTCTTTTTGGCGGAACTCCTACTCAAATCTCAGGTCCAACAGGACCAATGACTGTAGTTATTGCAGCAGCTGTTGTTAGCTTAAACTCTGATTTAGGACTTATTGTAACTACAATATTTTTAGCTGGAGTGTTTCAAATAGCCTTTGGCATCTCAAAGATTGGAAAGTTCGTTCAGTACATCCCTTACCCAGTTATTTCTGGCTTTATGAGTGGAATTGGTATCATTATTATAATTCTACAAATAAACCCATATCTAGGGCTTAGTAGCAACTCCTCTGTTCTTGATATACTTATCTCACTTCCTTCAAATATCTTAAATATAAACTTTAATGCTTTTATGCTCTCAAGTGCCACACTCTTCCTTATGTTTTTCATACCCTCAAAAATAAATAAAATCTTACCAGCACCACTAATAGCCTTAGGAGTTTTGACTCCTCTTAGTGTTTATTTTGGCTTAGAAGTTGATACTATAGGTGAGATTTCATCAGCCTTACCATCATTTGTTATGCCATCTATGGATATTTCGCACTACAGCACCATTCTTTCTCTAGCTTTTACATTAGCAATCCTTGGTTCTATAGATACGCTGTTAACTTCTATAGTTGCAGACTCCATAACTGGTGTTAAACATAAGCCAAACAAAGAGCTTATAGGTCAAGGCATAGGAAACGCTCTTTGCGCAATAACTGGTTCTCTTCCTGGAGCTGGAGCTACGATGAGGACTGTTTTAAATATAAAAAGTGGAGCTACTCATAAAATCTCTGGGATGATTCACTCCATAACACTTCTTCTGATAGTTCTTTTTTTGGCACCTTTAGCATCTCAAGTTCCATTAGCCATCCTCGCTGGAATCCTTTTAAAAATAGGGATAGATATACTTGACTATAGATTTATATCTGTCTATAAAGAGGCTCCAAATCACGACAAAAGTGTTATGCTTGTGGTTTTTTTTACTACTGTTTTTGTAGATTTGATAGCTGCAGTTGGAGTAGGTATTGTCTTAGCAGCACTTCTTATAGTCTATAGAATTACAAAAGAGTCTGAAATAAGTTTGGTAGATGCTTCAAGTGAAGATGAGGTTATTAGGTTGGATTTAGCTGAGAAAAAAACGAGGATTATAAAGATAAATGGTGCTTTTTTCTTTGGTTCAAGCACAGCTTTTGAGAACAAAGCGAACTCTATCTTAGACACCAAAACAGTAATTATAGATATTTTAGATGTTCCTTTTATGGACTTAACTGCTATGTTTACACTAAAAAATCTTATAACTAAACTAGAAAAAAATGAGATAAAGGTTATTATCTTAGCAAAAGAGCACGATAAAATCCAACTTCTAAAACTAAATAAAACACATGTCTTCGATAAAGTAGAATTTTATGCAAGTATGGATGAGGCTAGCTACTCTCTATCTTGAGAAACTAAAGCCCATAGAAAACTTAGCTATATAGTTGTTGTAGTCTATAAGACTCTCTCCATAACCACTAAATATTTTTGCATAAAAGTATGCATTATCTATAAGCGGATATGAGTAAGTTCCCTCTACTGCTCCATACATTTTTTCAAAGTTTGCCCTAGCCATAAGGGTGAACATATGATGCCCTAAAAAGTAGTTAAATTTTATAGACGAATATCCAAGATAGTCCATAATATCTGGATTGTCTTTATCTTTAGCCGTACCAGGAAAAGGTACATATATTCTTAACTCTGTAAGAAGTGTATCGTGTTGAAAAGCCAGCTCTGTGTAGATAAGGTTGATATTTCTTGAGCGATTTCCTGGATTATTTCTAGGATCGGCATAGCTAATACCTTTGTTACTTCCTTGCCCATTAGAAGTGTGAGCTATTCCTAGTGTGATAGATCTCATATTGAAATATGTTTCTCTGTTTATAATAGGAAACTCTACAAAAGCTTCAGGGGTATAGTTCGTCTCTCTAAAGGGCGATGATTCAGCATATGTTTGCCAAAATGCCTGATGCGTATATGCTAAGTAATAGCTCTCATTGTAGCCCAAAAGATTTGTTCCAAGATATAATTTTAGACTAGCTTGAAGCTCTGATTCTGTGTTTTTATATTCATCTGTTGGAACATAAGATTTATAATGACCATTTCTATACCCTATTGGCAAGAAATAATTCACCTTATGTGGCCTGAGCCCAAAATCTATATTTAACCACTTTTGCATACTTCTTTTTGAGGCTTCATCGCTTATGTTGGTAATATCATAATTCTCAATTTCTACACCTTTTTTGCTGTCTATCTTAGAAGCCATAGCACTTAAAACTAGAAAAATTAAAATCAAAATATACTTCATATTTTAAACCCTTACTCTATCTTCTATAGCTCTTGTGAGCGATAATATATCTATATTTTCTAAACTTACACCAGTAGGTACACCTTGTGCAATTTTGGAAAAATTTACCTTAAATGAACTTAATTTATCTTCTATATACATCATAATTGCATCGTTTGCAATAGAAGGGGTTAGTGCAAAGATTATCTCACTAACTCCGCTCTCAACAATCTTAAAAAGGTTTGAGATGCTAATCTCTTCTAGCGAATCTAGTACAAAATACCTACCATCAAAAAGCCCATTATCTTCAAAAAGAAGTATATCTTTTGCATTTTCTATAATGCAAAGAGTGCTTGCATCTCTTCTCTCATCTGAGCAGATAAAACATAGTTCATCTTCAGTCATACCGCCACATTTAGTGCATTTTTTCAAACATCCTAGCGCTTCTTCTATACTGTGAGAGATTTTCATCCCTACAAAAGTATCTTTTATAAGCATATGATAAGCCAATCTTGTTGCAGATTTTTTACCAATGGTTGGCAACTCTTGAAGAGCATCTACAAGGCGGTTAAACTTATCTAGTGAGTGTTTCATTTACTCTCCTTTGGCAAAAGTATCCATAAAGATAGAGGTGCTATGAGATGCCCAGCACTTAGCTTTGCATCTTTGCCTGAGCCAAAAAACATATCAGCTCTAAGCGTGCCTTTTATCGCTCCACCTACATCTTGAGCCATTACAACTCTACTTATATCTTCGTTATCTATCTTCGACTTTAAAAAAAGCATGCTTCCTAGTGGGATAAACTCCCTATCAACTGCAACTGAACGCATAGGCTCTAAGATAAGCCCTAAAGCTCCAGATGCGCTATGAGGTTTTTTTTGAAAGAAAACTAGTGAGTTGTTGTAGTTTAGAACTTCATTAACTCTATTTGGATTTTTCTCTAACCACGCTTCTATATTTTGCATCGACATATCTTCACGCCTTATCTCACCTTGCTCTATAAGGTATTTTCCTATTGAGTTGTATTTGTGGCCATTTTGATTTGCATAGCCGACATAGATATTTTCACCATCATCTAGCTCAACTCTTCCTGAACCTTGAATCTCTAAAAAAAAGATATCAAGCTGAGAGTCGCTATAGCAGATTGCATCTGCATCTATTTTGTCAAGCTCTTCTCTAGCATAGTATGGAACTAGCTTATTGCCATCTAATCGACCTCTTAATCTATACTTTTTCAAGTCTTCATAGATGCTAGATAATTCAACACTTATAAGGTCTTTTGGTTCTTCATATATAGGATAAATATATGGTTCTTTTTTTGTAAGAGAGCCTCTTAGCGTAGGTTCATAGTAGCCAGTTAGTAGTCCTTTATCTTCGCTATTTTCGGACACAATCATGTAAACACTAAACTCAGACTCAAAAAAACTCTTTGCATCTTCTGTTTGCGCTGCTTTTTGACACAGAAAACCATAAATATCTTGTGTTTTTTTACTTTTACAGTTGTTTATAAAGCTATTTAATGCTTCTTGATGGTTTTCGCTATCCCACTTCGTTAGTTCATCAAAACTAGACTTGCTTAGGTGGGTGTTTGGTAGCTCTTTAATCTTAATCTGTGGTTTTTTAGAACATCCAAAAAAAAATAGGGAGAAGCTTAGTAATAAAATAGTCATTTGTCTCATATGGCAATTATACAGATATTAAATTAAAAACGATATAATTGCGAAAATTTTATTTGTTAGGATATTAGAAATTATGCAAGATTTGAGCTATTATGAGATACTTGAAGTAAGTAAGGATGCTGATAAAACTACTATAAAAAAGGCTTATAGAAGACTCGCCAAAGAGTTTCATCCAGATAAAAATGCAGGTGATAAAGATGCTGAACATAAGTTTAAAATATGTAATGAAGCATATCAGTGTCTGAGTGATGATAAACAAAGAAGTATCTATGACCGTTATGGTAAAGAAGGTCTTCAAGGTATGGGTAGCAGAGGTCAATCATCTGGCGGTTTTGATGATTTGGGCTCAATGTTTGAAGAGATGTTTAGTGGTTTTGGAGGTGGGCGAAGTCGCCGCCAAAATCCAGCGGATATGGATAAATATCCATTAGATATGAATGTAGATATGCATATCTCTTTTGATGAGGCTATCTTTGGATGCGAAAAAGAGATAGAGTTTACTTACAAAAAAGCGTGTAAACCTTGTAAGGGAACTGGTGCAAAAGATGCCAAACTCTCAACATGTGCTCAGTGTAGAGGTCAAGGCCAAGTCTATATGAAGCAAGGGTTTATGACTTTTTCTCAGACTTGTCCAGTTTGTCAAGGAAGCGGAAGTTCTGCAACTGATGCTTGTGGTAGCTGTAAGGGCAAAGGCTATGAAGAGGTTCAAGAGAGTGTTAGCATCAAAATACCAAAAGGTATAGACGAGGGCAACCGTTTAAGAGTCTCTGGCAAAGGAAATATCAGTAAAAAAGGTGTGCGTGGTGACCTATATGTTACTTTTGGAGTAAAAGCAGATAAGCACTTCCAAAGAGATGGAAATGATGTATATATCGCTATTCCTGTATTTTTCACTCAAGCAGTAACAGGAGAGACTCTAACTATCCCTTCACTTAGAGGTGAGCTAGAGCTAAAGTTAGATATCGGCACAAAAGATAAGCAACACTTTACTTTTAAAGGCGAGGGCGTTGATGATGTTCATGGTCACGGAAGAGGAAACTTGATAGCTCAAGTAAATATTTCTTATCCTAAAAAACTTAGTGATGAGCAAAAAGAGCTACTTAAAAAGCTTCAAGACTCTTTTGGCATCGAGTCTAAACCACATGAGGGCGTGCTTGATTCTGCTATAGAGAAGATGAAAAGCTGGTTTAAGTAATCTTATGAGCAGAGAACTCTTAAAAAACAAGCTAACAACTCTAGCACTCTCCATGTTTAGAAAAGATTTCTTTGGCATCTATCATGGTTCAATCTCTGCAAAAACAGAGACAAATAGATTTATTATTAACACAAAAGATGCGATTTTTGATGCTTTGAGTAGCGACTCTTTAATAGAGCTTTATTTTAAAAAAGATTATAGATGGAACCAAGCGAGCATCGACTCTAAGATACACTTTAGCATCTATTCACAAATCTCAGATGCAAAGTTTGTCTCTTTTACAATGCCACCATTTACAACCGCTTACTCGCTAGAGCATACACTTATAGTTCCAAAAGACTACTTCGGTTTTAAGGAGTTAGGTTCTGTTGAGATAGTAGACCCAAAGCAGTTTGAAGACTGGTATGAGCGAGCTCAAAGTGAGATAGCCTACTACTTTCAAACAAAAAAAACAAATATGATGGTCATAAGAGGTTATGGAGTCTACTCATTTAACAGAGACTTACATGAGATGGCAAAGAAGTTAGCTGTCTTAGAGAGAAGTTGCAGGTTACTTATGCTTGATGGCTCACAAAAAGATTTTAACTTTGACTAAATAGTTTGAAATTTTATATCATTAAACCCTCTGACTAATCCATAAACTAGATTCTGCCTCAAGCACGAAATGATGGGTACGCGTCATCCTGAGCTTGATTCAAAATTGTTCATAGCACTAAACTTTTTAAACCTCTCTCTTTTTATAAAACTCTACTTTAAATTCACTATATCTATCTTCTAAAATCGCCTCTCTAGCTTCTCTCATAAGATTTAGATAGTAGTGTAAGTTGTGCAGAGTTGCAAGGCGGAAGTATGATATCTCACGCGCACGAAAAAGATGGTTTAAATAGGCTCTTGAGTATCTTTGGCAAGTGAGACATTTACACTCTTTGTCTACTGGAGAGTTATCCTCTTTATAGCTTGCACCTTTGATATTTAGCTTTCCAAATGATGTAAAAAGGGTTCCATTTCTTGCATTTCTTGTAGGCATTACGCAGTCAAACATATCTATGCCTCTTTCTATATTTTCTATCAAATCCTCTGGAGTTCCAACGCCCATCAGGTAGCGAGGCTTATCTTTTGGCATAAACTGTGTTGTGTGCTCAACTGTGTCATACATTTCGTTGTTTAACTCGCCAACAGAGAGCCCACCGATGGCAAAACCATCAAAGTCAAGTTCACACAACTCTTTAGCACTCTTTTCTCTAAAAGCTTTGTCAGTTCCACCTTGAATGATGGCAAAGATATTTTGATCTACTCCAACGCCACTCTTCTGCTTTTGTCTAAAATACTCGATGCTCTCTCTTGCCCACTCAGTAGTTCTCTCGATGCTAAGTTTTATGCGCTCTTGTGAAGCTGGAAGTGCAACTAAATCATCTAAAACCATCATGATGTCAGAGCCGAGATTGTTTTGAATATCTATAACCTTTTTTGGGGTAAAGAAGTGTTTTGAGCCATCTATATGAGAGCGAAACTCTATGCCATCAGCCTTTGGTTTTGAGATATCACTAAGTGAGAAAGCTTGAAACCCTCCGCTATCTGTTAAAAAACTTTTAGGAAATGTAGTAAAACCATGAAGTTTGCCCATCTTTGCTACTGTCTCATCACCTGGGCGAAGATACATATGATAAGTGTTTGCTAAAATTATCTCAGCTCCTAGTGTGTCAAGTACATCTTCCATATCAAGAGCCTTGATACTTCCAAGTGTTCCAACTGGCATGAAAACCGGTGTTTTTATGGTTGAGTGAGCTGTTTTTATAGTACATGCACGGGCATTTTTTGAGGTTGCATCTATTTTAAAATCCATGAGTTTTTGTATCCTGAAATGTTTAAATTTTTGACATTATATCATTTTTGAAGTTGAGCTATTTAGATGAAGTTTTATCTGGGTTTCTTGCTCATTTGAGCTTAGTTGTATCTCAAGGTTATACATTTGTGAGACTCTTTTTACTATGTCTAAACCTATACCAAAACCGCCCTCATGAGCGTTTTGTCTGTAATATCTCTGAAATATTTTTTCTTGAGAGGCTTTGTTTATAGTTTTGCCACTATTTGTTATGCTAAATATTTCTTTGTTTAAAACTATCTTGATATAACCACTATTTTTATTGTACTTGATGGCGTTTGAGAGTAGGTTACTAAAGAGTCTTTGCACGCTTGATTCATCGATAAGCATAGATACATCTTCTAGCTCTTTTTCTATAGTTATAAACTTCTTAAGTGCTAAATCTTCATAAAGAGCAAGTTCGCCCAAAAGGGCTTCTTTTAGGTTTATGCTCTTTAGTGCTTTGGTGTTATCTTCTAAAAGCAGGTAGGTCAAATCCGCATAGATTTTTTGGACCCTTTTTGAACTTATCTCTACTCTTTGGAGTATTTTTTCATCAATGTTTTGTTTTTTAAGTCTCTCAACACTCATCAATATCGCAGTTATAGGAGTGTTTAGCTCATGAGTTGAGTCTTTTATAAACTTGTCTAGTTTAACTCTCTCATTTTGGATGGGTTTTAAAAACATCTTTGATAAAAAGTATCCAACTATAACTATGATAAAGATGGAAGAAAAAGAGATTAAGAGAATGTTCTTTATAAGATTTATGCGTTCATCATCTTTTTTTATGCTCTTTAAGATTAGATACTTCACACCGTGATGCATCTGCGGGCTTAAATCTACTAAATACTCAAACTCTTCGCTTTTATGAAAACCCTCTTTAAAGAGAACGCCCTTTAGTTCTTTACCTTTTATAAGATTTTTATTTTCATCATAGAGTGTAATCTCAAAACCCTTAACTTCATTAACTATAAGAGGCTCATTGTTCATATATGAGGTTATGATTTTAGAAGAGATGTTTGAAGAGAGTGAGTGCATTTTTTCTTTGTTTAGTGCCTCGATGCTCTTTGATTCATAGCCATAAAAGCTTATAGCCATAAAGAAAATAAGAAGTATAGAAGAGCCAAGATAAAGCCCTAAAAAGCCATAGTGTGACTTTTTTTCACTAGCAGTTAACTCTATAACCGACTCCTTTTATAGTAGCGATAAACTCCTTGCCAAGAGCCGCTCTTATATTTTTTATGTATGTTCTAATGGTAGCTTCACTAGGGATTTGCCCCTCTAGCCAGATGTTAGCTATAAGCTCGTGATGGCTTACTACTCTATCTTTGTGTTTTAAAAGATACTCTACTATTTGAAACTCTTTGTTTGAGAGTTTTACTCTTTTGCCCGCATCTACTAACTCAAAATTTAGTCTATCTAGATATCTTTTATCATCTATGATGATTTTTGTGTTTTGAAGAGACTTTAAAAGGTAGTTGATTCTAGTGTCGAGTTCTAAAAGTTCAAATGGTTTTTTTAGGTAATCATCACAACCCAAATCAAAACCTCTCTTTAAGTCCTTTGCACTCTCTAGCGAGGTTATAAAGATAGTAGGAGTCGTAATGTTCTGCTCTTTTAGTAGTTTTAAAAGCCCAAAACCATCTAAAGCTGGAACATTTACATCAAAAAGAAAGAGGTCGTAAGAGTTGGCTAAAATCTTATCATAAGCATCTTCACCATCATAAGACAAATCTACCAAAAAACCTTGCTCACTTAGATGCTCATGCAAAATCTCACTAAGGATAATATCATCTTCTAAAAGTAGTATCTTCATTTAGCAATTGTACTATCTTTTCTTAGTGAATAAAGGATAGGAATGAGAAAAAGTGTTAAAAACGCCGAAGTTACTATCCCTCCTAACATCGGTGCGGCGATTCTTTGCATCACTTCACTTCCAACTCCATCTATATACATAATGGGGATAAGTCCGCCAAGAATTGAGAAAACTGTCATAAGTTTTGGACGAAGCCTAAGAGCTGAGCCTCTGATGATGGCATCTTTAAAGCTTGAACTCTTCTCATTTACAGCTTCTTGAAGATATATAATCATAACAATAGCAGTCTCCGCGGCTATGCCTAAGAGGGCTAAGAACCCAACTACTAATGCTACAGAGAGATTAAAGTTCAAGTAGTCAATATATAGAAGTCCTCCAAGTATGGCAAAAGGAAGAGTAAAAAAGACTATTAAAGAGTTTGTCAAATCTCTAAGAGCAAAATATATAAGCACAAAGATAGCAAGCACAACTATGGGAACTATAAGCGTTAGCCTCTCTTTTGCAGATTCTAAATACTCACTCTCTCCTGCAAACTCATAGTAGTAAGAAGAAGGAAACTCCATATCTTTGATAATCTCTTTTGCAGCGTTTTTATACTCCTCTGAACTTACACCACTCTTTGGCGTGATATAGATAAATGAGACTTTCATACCTTTTTCACTCTTTATAACACTAGCACTCTCACTAAACTCTATATCTGCAAAGATATTTAGAGGCAAAAAACCCAGTTTTGTCTTTACCTTTAGCTCTCTTATACTCTCAATACTATCTCTTTGGTTAGAGTTTATTCTCATAGAGACAGAGTGCCTCTTTAGCCCATCAACAAATGTGCCAACTCCTAAACCTCCAACTCCAAAAGAGACAGTATCTAAAATCTCTTTTTTGCTAAGACCATAACGAGAGAGTGCATCTTGCTTTATATCTATGTTTAAAAAGTATCCACTGTTTGACTTATCTGCGGAGATGTTTTGAGTGAGATCTAAGCCTTTTAGTTTTTGCTCTATCTTAGATGCCAACTCTTCTAAAACTTCATTGTTATCCCCATAGAGCTTGATGCCAAGAGGTGTTCGTATGCCAGTTAAAAGCATATCAATCCTACCTCGTATAGGGTAAGTCCATGAGTTTATAAGTCCTTTTATCTGTAACTCTTTGTCCATCTCACTCATAAGTCTCTCATAAGTCATACCCTCTCTCCAAAGTGACTTATCTTTAAATG
>Ga0265295_1004296_pt1 | contig 19349 bp, 13 predicted proteins | sample Munlansysbiofilm_FD_192503 | JGI IMG/M metagenome (GOLD analysis project Ga0265295, IMG submission 192503) | Leachate microbial communities from a municipal landfill in Southern Ontario, Canada - Methane capture system biofilm | ecosystem: Engineered > Solid waste > Landfill > Unclassified ... | reverse complement strand
TTCGCACACAGTCCAGCTTTAGCCTGCTGCAGATTTGTGCCGCGATTTGCTCCAGGCTCATGGGGTTTTGCAAGGTGTAGACACACTCGTATTTTTCCCCGTGTTTGTCGCATTGCAGACCCAAAGCCTGTATAAAGCAGTCATAGATACAGAGCCGGTCAAGACCATAATGTATTTGCAGAAAACAAGCTTTGCTGTTTTCAACGAGTTGACGCAATTTTTTATCCGGGTGTAAAAGCCAGTCATCGGCGCTCTTATAAGCTCCGCTGCTGCGGTACAACTCGGGGTCCCGCCTTTCCTGCCAGTATGGCGACTCGTGAAACACAATAAAATCGCAGTCTTCGTTTAGCGCCTTCTGCAGCACTGGGCCGGTTAATCTCCAGGCCACGGCGATTTTACTGATGCGGCTTTCCGGGCCGCCCTTCAGCCAGCCACCGTCAGGCAGCTGTTCAGGTTGCAAATCAAATTGAGACGCAATATATGCCAACAATCTGCCGGCTTTTTGCTCGGAACTATTTACATTTATGCTGTTCAAGACACCCTCCCTATATCAGAAAGACTTGCTGTGACTTAGTGTGTCCTAGTGTACAATTAGCTTTTGGCAGACCAGGCTCACTTGGCGTCGAGCACCAAGGTGATTTTCACGGCCAGGTCGGGGTCGGCGATCTCTAGTTCCTGTTTCCAGAGCTGTCCATCGTGCCTGGCCTCCAAGTCGTAGCGCCCTAGAAAGAGGCTGGTTTCCAACTCGCCGTTTTCATCGCTCTCTAACTCCAGATTGCTTTGCCAGTCTTCCTGCATTAGTTTTTGGATGGCCAGCATGGCTTTTTTCGGCTGCATCTTCTTGTCGTAGTACGCCATATTGGCATTCACTAAAGCCGTCTCCCAAAGCTCACCCAGGCTGACACCGCGTAGCTCACGGCGTGAGAAAAACAATAGGAGGTAGTCGCGCAGCATGTCGGCCTGAATATCAGGGTTCTCCTCATTGACCGCAAAGTCCCTGATATATACCGGCAGATTACTTTTGCCCGCCAGTCGCTCCAGGCGTTTTTCCATTGACTGCGGGGCGACATCCAGTCGCTTGAGATTGACGCCCAGCACCAGGGCATCCACTTCCACCTCTTCAGCCTTGAGCCATTCCAGCAGCTCGATCAAGTCGTTCAAGGGCACTTCAGAGATTTCGCCCAGCGAGTTAAGGTCGCTGAGCAGCAATTGGCGTCCGGGAGCGTTTTTCCGCGCCAGCTTGAATGCCTCCGGGATGCTTTCCACTCCGATAAAGTTATATATTTCATTATATTCTATGGCTCCATGCAGCACTTCCCAGGCCTGCAACTCTGCGGAGAACTGGCGGCACATTGTCTCGATGTGTTTCATCAGCTGTTCCCAGAGCTTATCCCGGCTCAGGCCGCGGCATTTAGGCGGGGCGAACATATATGCCGGTGTAAACAGGGCGTGGCCGCGCAGTGTCTTGCCGGCGGCCTGGCACTGTTTGAGCAAGGCCGGCAGCACTGCCCGGCCCCAGGTCTCGTAGTCGCGCCAAAGCATGCCGTCATAAAAGGATATGTGTTCGAAAAGCGGATTGCCCAAGCTGATCTTCCGATAGTCTGGCAGCAGGCCGAAAAACGGGGCGATCTGAGCCTGCAGTTGAGACAGTTCGCGGCGTTTGAGTATATTAGGGCTGAGCAGGGCGGCACTGGCCTCCACCCCGAGCGAGAATGAGCTGCTTTTCTGACGCAGAGCCACTTTTACCCTTGGCAGCGCCTTGCCCTCCTTTTGCAGACTCAACTGTAAAAGCCCCTTGCGGTTGCGCTCGATCTTCTGCAAAACCAGGGCACGCCAGTCCTTGTCGTAAAAGTCTCCGCCCAGCACCGGGCTGACATTGGTTTGCAGCTTTTCCGGATCGTGCCCTGGCGGATAGAGCTTGGCGGAGAGATTGCGCAGCTCAAGCTGCCCGAGAGCCTCGGCCAAGTGAAAGGAAAAAGCGGTTTTTTTGGCAAAATAGTCCTCGTGTATTGGTACAGCGACCTGGACGCTTTTCCAGCTATCCACCGGCTCAGTGAATTTCAGGGAAAGCAATTTAGGCCAAGGGGAGGCCTGCACCTGCCAATAGAAATGGAAGCTGTAATTTGGTGTTATTTTATACTCGAAGCTAATGTGAAGCACTGAGCCGTGCTCCATGTCGCTGTCCAGCTCCTGCAATAACTCCATTGACCAAGGCTTGGCCGAGGTCTGCGTCACATTGGCCTGCAGAATATTGCCGCTCTCCCCCTCCTCGGCATCAATCACCTTGAAGCTGCCGTAGCCGGCACTGCGCAAAGACCAGTTGGCGGTGCCGGAACCAGCCTCATCGAAGGCCGGGTTTTTAAGCAGCTCCCGCCAGCCCCCGGCCTCATCCGCAGAAACGGCAAAGGAAAACACAAATAGGGCTGCAAGCAAAAAATATGGTTTAAAGCTGGCTACCTTGAATTGCTTAAACATGCCTTGCTCCCAATATAGATCCCGTCCAAAAAGGTCATAACGCCGAAAGGCCGTTAGTGGCGCCCCTACAGCGCGCCGGATTCGGGGGGGGCTTTTACCCTGGGCTGTATTAGGTTGCCCCTTCGGGGCACCAAATGGACTTTAGTGGTTCAAGGGCTTTTTGGACACGAAGACACACTAAAACACACCAAGTCGTTTTCGCTTAATTGAGCCATTGCGGCCAAGCCCCATCGTATCCCAAACCCTGTTTCTTTTTTTAGGCGAGGTCTAGGCGCCGTATTTCACCTGGACATCCTTGCCGCTGCGCACCGACTCGTAGATAGCCAGGATCAGGTCCACGGCGCGCCGGGCACTGCGTCCGTCAATGTAAGGCTCACGGTCCTCGGTGATAGCGGCAATCAAGTCGTGGACGAGGAAGGAATGCCCGCGCAAGGATATCTTGCCGGGATCGTTCATTGCGCTCATTTTATCTTCGCTGTCATTTTGTGACTCCTGGGGCGACTGCGTCTGGTCCTGCGCCAGTCCGTCAGGCTCGCTAGTCACGGCGTAATGTGTGATTTTCTTGTCGCTCATGCAGAGACTGCCCAGGTCTCCATGTATCTCGACTCGGGTTGGCTCTCCGGGGTTGCATGAGGTAGTGCCGATAATGGTTCCAAGCGCGCCGTTGGCGAACTGTAGGCTGGCGCAGCAAGTATCCTCGACCTCGATATCGCGCACCAGGTGTTTTGCCCTGGCGAAGACGCGTTCCACCGGCGAGTCCATGAGCCACATCAGCAGGTCTATGCCGTGTACGCACTGGTTCATAAGCGCGCCGCCGCCGTCCAGCTCCCAGGTGCCGCGCCAGCCGGCGCTGGCATAATAGGCTCTCGAGCGGTAGTATTTCATGAAGGCGTCGCCCATGGTCAATCTGCCCAGCTGACCGGAGCGCACAATTTCCCTGGCTTTAATGTTTACGGCGTCGGTGCGCATCTGAAAAACACAGCCCAATTTCACCCTGGCCTGGTCCGCCGCCTCGATCATGCGGCTCATCTTCTCGGCGCAAATATCCAGGGGTTTTTCGCAGAGCAGGTGTTTGCCGGCCTGGGCGGCGGCGACCACTCCCTCGGCATGTATGCCTGAGGGGGTGCAGATGCTGACCACGTCAACTTCCGGATCCTTAACCAGGTCGCGATAGTCTTTATAAAATTTGGCATTACCGTTTTCGGCGGCCAGCTTGCGCCCCTTGTCTTCGTCTATGTCGCACACCGCCGCCACATATGCCTGCGGGCAAGAGGCAATGCCTTTCAAATGCGCTGTGGAAATGACGCCGCAACCCAAAATGCCGAAACCGAATTTGCCGTTTTTCATCGCTTAAACCGCTCCTTGGTGTGCCTTAGTGTGCCTTAGTGTCCAAAAGCTTTAACGCCGCGGTTTCAGGATCAGCATAGGCTTATGCTGTTCTTGCGGCTGTTTTTTCCTGGCGTCCACGACATGCAGGGTATCGTCATCTCTGGCGGCCGGGTCCGGGCTGTCCAGCACGGTTGCCCCCACCGAGTAATTGATGACGACATTGCCCTCGTAGTCGGCTTGGAAGACCCCGTTACGCAGGGTTGAGCCTACGAAGACCCAGCCGGCAGGCTCCAGGTTCTTTCCGCTTCTGGTATCCATGATCCAGTACTCGATGCGCTGTCTTTGCGTTTGTCCCTTATCATCCTGCCATTCGACAAAGAGATCGATAATGTCGCCTTGCCTACCCTGTTCGGGCAGTCTGCTTCCGTTTTCGGCCCCCAGCAGGTAGAGCATTGCCTGCACCTGCACGGCGGCAATGTCGGTGCACAGCAGGGTCTCGTGCATACGCCCGTCCGGCTTGGCCACTATCACTTCCAGTGCTCCTTCAGAGAGGACAAAACGGCAGGGCAGCGCGATTTCCCTGGCCTGTTTACGCAGGATAGTGCCGTTAAGCTCGAAGTCGCCATTGGGCAGCAGCCTGGCTCCATAGGGCAGAGAAGCCTCTTGTCCAAACAAAACCCCACAATATAAAACGCAGAGAACCCAGAGAAAATTGACTGTATTCATTAATTTCATGGTGCTGAGCAGACGGCATTCGGCGGCATTGAGAAAAAACGGCGCTAGATACACGAAAACCTCGCCGCTTTAGTCCGGCATTCCCCAGCCCTGTCTTAGCCTCTTGCCTTCCCTTATTTTTTTCGGCTGAATTTGCTTTCCTGCCCGTTTTTGATGCGCACGATATTGTCTTTATGCCGGATGATAATGAGCGCTGCGATGATGCACATCAGCACGATGTTGGCCACATTGAAATTACCCTTGTTGAGCAGGAACATAAGAGCGGCAAAAAGCGGCATGGAGACCGCTGCGACCAGGCTGGCCAGCGAGACCATGCGCGTGCGCAGGAAGGTGATGTACCAGACTACAGCTCCGACGAGCACCGGCGCTATGGTGACTCCCAGGATGGCTCCCAGGCTAGTGGCCACTCCTTTACCGCCTTTGAAGTCCAGCGTATAGGGAAAGACGTGTCCGGTTATGGTTCCGGCAATGGCGAACATCTCGCCCCATTCCGAGCCTATGGCCATGCGTGCGCCCAGCCAATTGCCGATAATTATCACCGGTAGCAGGCCCTTCAGAAAATCGAGTACGAAGCAGACCATGCCCCAGTCTTTTCCCAGTGTGCGCCGCACATTGGTTGCCCCTATATTCTTGCTGCCATGCCGGCGTATGTCAACCCCGTTCAGCTTGCCAATCAAATAGCCAAAAGGGATGCTGCCGACGAAGTATGCGATAAAGGCTATGCACAGACCGCCGGCCAGAAAACTTTGAAGGCCCATAGATGAAATTTCCTGAAATCAGTTTTATGCTTGCTAAAGGCTTTGTGCCCCGAGAACAGTGCCGGCCTGACCCTTAGTGTGACTTAGTGTCCTCCCCCTGTTTTTGCTCCGCTTCGCCGCTCCCATTCCGGCGCTCAGCAGCCATTTCTTCGCAACTGATAGCACTCCTGGCACCTAAAAACATCCATGCCGTAGAAAAGGGTCTGCGCTTTATTCAGTTTTGCCTTGAAGCAGTCATTGTCCTGTAGTTCGCAGAGCTGCGGGTTATTGTCGGCCAACAGCTGTGCCGGGCCGCGCAGCAGCTGCACCTTCACTACTGCGTCCTCGGGCAGCACGCAGAAGTCCAGCCCGTCCATAGCATTGTTAAAAGCCAGGCCCAGGCCTGCCTTGAAATTCCCGTGCGTAATGCTCTGAAAGTAGCCGGTGCTGCCAAAAGGACTGGAAAGCACCAGGCTGTCAGACACTACCTGCGGACAGAACAGCTGCCCGTCAACCCAGATGCGATAGCGTATGGCCGAGGAAAGCAGGCCGCGGCTCAAGACCAAGTCGTTGAGACCCAGCAGACGCGGCTCCTCGCCTTCGAAATATGCGGCCACCTTGCTGGGATATGATTTTTGCAGCTCGCCGCGGAAAAGCTTTTCCAGCGTGCTGCTTTCAGCATGCAGAGCGCATTTTGGATTTTGTCTACGGTCGCGTATGGGGCATTTAGGTATGCCGGGATAAAGACGCTCGGCGCCCAGCAGCGAGCCGTCGCCGCCGTGTGTGATGACCAGCTCAGGGTCTTCCTGCACTATGTCAAGCGGAAAGCCCTGCAGCAGCGGCCTTAAGTCCTCCAGATTGCGCCCATAAAGTAAAACCCGCAATTTCCTGCCGCTGAAAAGTTCATCCATTATAAACCCCAAAAACCGCCCCGAGTAACTGAAAAATGAAAAACACCGCCCTGCGCAGACCAAAAAAACTTGCTCTGCCTTCGTGTGCCTTGGTGTATCTTAGTGTGTCTTCGTGTCCAATTAGCTTTTTGGATGCGGTCTAATGTATTACATTAAAGCAGTTTTGCCCGTCAGTCAATGGGTTTTGTGACAATTTGTGTTTTTTGCAGCTTGCCGTCCTTTTCCTCGTACATGATCTGATACTCCTGTGGCCTCTGGTTGGGCACCGGAAAGAAGATGCCGCATTGCACCTTCCAGGCGCGGTCGGCGGAAAGCTTGACCTCCTTCATGGCCTCATTGATAAAGCGCTGCTCAGTGCTCAGGCGCTTGAGCTTGCTCAGGCATACCGCGTTCACTAGCAGGCTGACCAGGACTAGCAGCAAAACCAGCAACAGAAGAAAAGTCGGCAGCGGAGAAGCGGCTTTGACAATGGGCGCAGGCGGCGCTGGCACAGGCCTGGCGACAGCAGCGGCTGCTGCTGTCGGCCTTGCCAAAGGCTTGCCACCGAGCCGGGGCTGGCGCTCGACAGCCGGCTTTTCTTTGCCTTTGCCTTCCGGATCCTCCTCAAAAACCGAGAGTACATCTTTGAAGTCGTCATTCATAGCGGGCTGTGCTCCTCTCTGAAGTGAATTATATTAAGCAGGGTACGAGAATACATCGTATCATACCATAAAGTTGCAAGTCGGGTTTTCAAGTCACAGCAAAGGCATATGTCCTTAATATATAGCAAGCAAGATGAATACCGCATGCGCCAGGCCCTGCAGGAGGCCGAGCGCGGCTGGGGGCTTTGTTCGCCAAATCCCATGGTGGGAGCCTTAATATGCAAAAACGGCAGTGAGCTGTCCCGCGGCTACCATAAACGCTGTGGCTGCGCACATGCCGAAGCCATAGCCTTGCAAAAAGCCGGCGAAGAAGCCAGAGGAGCCGAACTCTATGTCACCCTGGAGCCTTGCAGCAGCAACGGACGCACCGCGCCCTGCGTGCAAGCCATTATCAAGGCCGGCATCAAAAGCGTAATCATTGGATGCCTGGACCTGAACCCAAAACACGCCGGCAGAGGCGTGGAAATCCTGCGCCAGGCCGGCATAACAACAAAAGTGGGACTGCTGGAAGAAGAATGCCGGCGCCTGAATGAACACTTCTTCTGGTGGATACAGGAAAAACGCCCCTTCGTCTACCTGAAAATGGCCATGAGCCTGGACGGCAAGATCGCCCTGCCGGACGGCTCCTCCAAATGGATCACTGGCCCGGCGGCCCGCTCGCAAGTGCAAAAGCTGCGCCGCCTGGCCGCTGCCATCATGGTGGGAGGGCAGACCCTGCGCGCCGATGACCCCGGACTGCTGGTAAATGAGCCGGAAAACTGGCATAAACAACCGCAAACATGCATCTGGAGCAGCCAAAAACCAGAGCGGGGCTACAAAATCATGCGGGAGGACAGAGAGCCGCCCATATTTGCCAAACCACGGACAACTGCTGAATGGCTCGAGTTTCTGCGGCAGCTAGGCGAAAAAGACTGCAACTTCCTCCTGCTCGAGGGAGGCGGCGAGCTGGCCGCCAGCGCGCTGGCCGCCGGCATAGTCAATAAAGTCGGCTTCTTTGTGGCACCCAAACTCATCCTGGGACGCGATTCCATACCAGTGGTGGGCGGACAGAGCGTAGCAAACCTGGAACAGGCTATCCAGGTGCAGGAGATGAAATGCGAATTCTTCGGACAAGATATACTTCTAAGCGGATACTGCCAAAATGTTTACCGGAATAATTGAAGGCCTGGGCAAGGTGAGCCGAATCAGCAGACAGGGCGCGGCCATGAAGCTGGAAATCAGCACTGCTATGCCCGCCGCGGAAATCGCCCTGGGCGACTCGGTCGCGGTCAACGGCGTCTGCCAGACCGTCGAGGGGATGCAGGAGGGCAGTCTGGTCTTCCACGTGCTTAGTGAAACTTTGCAGAAAACCAACCTGGGCGAACTAAGGCCCGGCAGCGAGGTGAACCTGGAGAGTGCCTTGCGCTTTGGCGGCAAGCTAGGGGGGCATCTGCTCTCCGGACACGTTGACTGCTGCGCCTCGGTACTTGAAATCGGCGAGCGCGCCGGCGACATTGCCATTAGCATTGCCAGGCCCAAGGAGGATTTCCCCCTAGTTCCCAAGGGCAGCATCGCCATCAACGGGGTTTCGCTAACCGTCGCCGAGCTTAGCCCTGAGGCGGTCCTGGTCTGCATTATTCCGCATACCTGGCAGCACACCAACCTCAGGCTGCTAAAAAACGGCAGTCAAGTCAACCTCGAGGCCGACATGATCGGCAAGTATGTGCAAAGCCTGACGGCTCCGTATATAAGCAAACCAGAAGTAAGCCTGGACAAGCTCAGACAGGCCGGATTCCTCTAAAGCAGCGCAGCCAAAAAAACGCGGGATTTAGGACACGAAGACACACCAAGTCACACGAAGACACACTAAGTTTTTCAAGCTTTGCTTGCAGCCTTGAGCCGGCATTTCCCGCCTTCCTGTCTTATTCCTAATAGAGCCGCCGCCGTTTTGTTGTCGGGCTAAAGTGTACTTGACGGCTTATATTCTATCTCGGTTTTTTTTATGGTTGACGGAGTCATTTCATGTCATATACGTCTAACAGGGATGGCAGCTGGCAAAGCTCGGACACTCAGGAGATCGAGAAGCGGCGACGGCGCGCCGGCGAGGAGAAGATGCTGGTGAGGCCGGCGGAAAAAGGACACAGGTCGATATTCCAGGATTATTTGGTAACCCGCAGCGGAGAGACTGATGCGCTTACCTACCGGGTCGAGCTGCGCTCACTGCAGCAGCTGCACAATACCTGCAGCTGCCCCGACTTCAAGAAGAGTTTTCTGGGAACCTGCAAACATATAGAAAAGGTGCTCTCCTGGGTTAAGCCAGGCAGAAAAAAGGACTCTCCGAAGGTCGAACTCTATATCTCCGGCCAGGATGCGCAGCCCTGCATAGTCCTGCCCGAGCCTTGTCCGGAGGCGGTCAAGGTCTTTCTGCATAAGTTCCTCGACCTGGAGGGGAGGCTGCGCCGCCCCCTCTGGAATAGCCTGCAGGTACTCCTGCGCGATCTGGAGAACTGCCGTCCGGAGGTAAAAGAGCAGTTTCGCATATCCGCCGGCATCGAAGACTATATCGGCGAAATGCTCGGGAAGGAACATCTGCAGCGCGTGCGGCGGCGATTCGTCGGAGAATTGCGCCAGCAGGCCGGGCAGAGCGGTTTTCTGAGGCTACCCCTGTACGACTACCAGATCGAGGGAATGCTGCACTTGGCCTTTACTGGCAGAGCCATGCTTGCCGACGAGATGGGCCTGGGCAAAACTGTGCAGGCCCTGGCCGCCGCCGCCCTGATGCGCCGGCACTTTGAGGTGAAAACCGTGCTGGTGGTCGCCCCTGCCTCGCTGAAAACCGAATGGGAGGAGCAAATCCGCAAATTCACCGCTCTGCCCTGCGAAATAGTCTACGGCTCGAAAAAAACGCGCCTGCAGCTTTACCGGCAAAGCAAGGCTTTTTTTATTCTGAGCAACTATGAGCAGATCATCCGCGACTATGAGGAGATCAACCAGACCCTGCAGCCCGACCTGGTGATCCTGGACGAGGCGCAGCGCATCAAAAACTGGCGCACCAAGACGGCAAACCGCATCAAGCGCCTGAAGTCCAGATTCGCCTTCGTGCTCACCGGCACACCCCTGGAAAACCGGATTGACGAGCTTTACTCCCTGGTCGAGTTCATCAACCCGGGTATCTTCGGCAGCCTTTTCCGCTTCAACCGGCGCTTCTACCGCTTCAACGAGGAGGGCAAGGTGGACGGCGTGCAGAACCTGAAGCAGCTGCACGAGGAGGTCTCTGAAATCATGCTGCGCAGGCGCAAAAGCGAGATCGCCGACCAGCTGCCCGAGCGCATCGAAAACAACTACTTTGTCGAGATGAACAAGGAGCAGCGCGAGCGCTACGACGAATATGCGCTGACTGTCGCAAGGCTCTACAATCTTGCCAAAAAACGCCCGCTCAACCCGCGCGAGTCCGAACAGCTGCAGATCGCGCTGGCCTGCATGCGGATGCTCTGTGACTCCTGCTATATACTCGACCAGGAGATAAAGGAGTCGCCCAAGATCGATGAGCTTATGCTGATACTCGAGGAGCTTTGGAGCAGCGAGCCGGGGCGCAAGGTGATTATCTTCTCCGAATGGGTGCGCATGCTCGAACTGGTCGAGGAGCGTCTGCAGCAGCGCTCCTGCGCCTATGCCTTGCACGCCGGCCATGTCGAACAGCAAAAACGCCGCGAGGAGATCAACCGTTTCAAAAACTGTCCGGACTGCCTGGTGTTTCTGTCCTCGGACTCCGGCGGCCTGGGTCTGAATCTGCAAGCCGCCAGCGTGGTGGTGAATCTGGACCTGCCCTGGAACCCGGCTCGTCTGGAACAACGCATTGCCCGAGCCTGGCGCAAGCATCAGAAAAACCAGGTCAATGTCATCAATCTGGTGTCGAGCAACAGCATCGAGCATAGGATGCTGGGTACCCTCGAGTTCAAACAAGGCCTGGCTGACGTGGTGCTCGATGCCCTCGGAGACTTCGAACAATTCGAGCAAAGCGACGCCAAAGCCGCATTTATGGAGCGCCTGAGCCAGATCATGGAAGGCACGCTTCCCGCGCCCCAGCCCTCCCCTCTGCCAAAAGCGCTTGAGCCGGCCGCCCTGCTGCAACAAGAGCTTACGCTGGACAATCCCGGCCTAGGCTCCTGCAGTGTCCTGTATGACCGGGAGGGCGACAAGCCGCCGGCGGTGCTCGCCGTGGGCACGCCAAAGGCCGGCGAACAGCTGCTCAAAAGCCTGGCGAAAACCCATGCCGGACAGATACAGCCCGACCGGGTCTGCCTGCTGTCGCCGGAGCAATATCAGCTTTTGCAGCAGCTGGCCGCCCTGGGTCTCATCAGTATCAACGACGACAAGATGACCCGGGTTTTCGAGGATGCCACCCGTCAGGCCCCGCCGCCGCCGGAGCGCCGCTTGCGTCTGAAAAAAAGCCGTAGCCTGCAGGAGCTAGGCGAGCGGCGCCTGAGGATGTCCCGCGTGCTCTGCGACGGCGATTTTCTTCAGGAGAGCCTGCCGCCGGCCAAGGATGCGCTTTTGCATTCGGCCCTGGCCTTGTTGCTGCTCAGCGGCACCATGCCCTTGGAACAGGCTCCCGAACAGTTTACGGCGCTTCAGCTGCCCGAGCTGAAGAAAAACTGCCCGGTCCTTAGCCGCGAACAGCTCATGCTTCTGCAGCTGGCCTTGCACGACTGCCTCGAAGAGCCAAGGCTTTTCCTGCAGGAATGCGAGGGCTTCCTGCAGACCGCCGCGGAATATATCAACAAGCAGGCCCTGACCTCTTGAGCGCCGGACAGGGCCTGTCATCCGGAGTCTGCCCACAAAGCGCGCCAAACCCGCCCCGGAGACGCCGCCTAAAAGCCAATAATGCAGGATTTTGGACAGCAAGCTGCAGCAAGTCAGCAATCTGTCCGGTTATTTTCCCCCAGCGTTTTACATTAAACCCGTCTCGTTTTAATCAGCTAAAGCAACAAGGAAACAGCATGTTTATCCGCCGCAACCTCACGCTTCTCTTCGTTCTTCTTGGTTTGTCTCTGCTTGCCCAGGAGATCAGCATTGACCTGGACCGAAGCTCGGGCAGCTACAAGCTCGGCGAAACCGCAATCTTCAGCATCAATACTTTCGATGCCCAGGGGCAGCCCCTGAAGGAAGGCAAGCTGAAGGCCCTGCTTAGCAATGACGGCGGCAAAGTGCTTTCCGAGCTGACTTTCGACTTGGCGGAAACCCCCGTCCCCAGGATCACGGGCAGCTTGCCCCAACCCGGCTTTCTTAGACTGACTGTGCCCGGCTATAAAAACAGAAAAAACAGGGTCGGCTGCAGCGGAGCGGCTTTTGCCGCCGAGGATATCAAGCCCGGCAGCGATATGCCGGCAGACTTTGCGGCCTTCTGGCAACAGGAAATAAAAGCCGCCGAGGAAATACCCCTGGACGCCAAAATCAGTCCCATGCCGGCCTACAGCAAGGAAGGCAGCCACAGCGCCTATGCGGTCAGCTTCGCCGCTCCGGGCGGCAGGGTATATGGCTTTCTGACCGTCCCCGAAAGCGACCAGGCCCTGCCTGCCCTGGTCAGTGTGCCCGGCGCCGGTCCGGGCAGCAGCGCCCCTGGCATTGGTCTTTTTGCCAATCAGGCCGTCTTTCTGTCCATTAATGTGCATAACTATGATCCCCTGCAGCCTGGCAGCACTGCCGCCGAGCAGTACAAGGAGCTAAATAAAAACGGCACCTATAGCCATCATGGCTCCAGCGACAAAAGAAAATATTATTTTCACCGCGCCATCCTGGGGGTCAACCGAGCCATCAATTATCTCAGCCAAAGACCCGAGGTGGACTCGCAGCGCATAGGCATATATGGCAGTAGTCAAGGCGGCATGTTCGCTCTGATCATGAGTTCTATAAACCCTCACATCAAGGCCGCTGTGGCCAATGTGCCGGCCGGCTGCGACCACCACGGTTTTCTGTTGGAGCGCAGCCCAGGCTGGCCCAGGCTGGTGAAAGCCAACATCCCTGAAAGCAGCGAAACCGCCAAATACTATGACGTGGTCAACTTTTGCCGCAGCCTGAAAGTGCCGGTACGTGTGATAGTTGGCTTTGCCGACACCACCTGCTCGCCCAGCTCGGTGTATGCGGCCTATAACCAAATCCTCAGCAAGGACAAGCAGATCATCAACGAAGTAGATATGGCTCACAGCGTCAAGCCAAGCTATGCACAGCAAAACGATTGGCTCCTTGCGTATCTGCAAGACCTGAAATAAATAAAAGGCCGAATCGGACGAATCGGACGAATCAGGCGGATCGGACGAATCGGACGAATCAGGCGGATCGGGCGGATCGGACGAATCGGACGAATCGGCAAAGCTTGGTGTGTCTTCGTGTGTTTTGGTGTGTCTTGGTGTCCAGTTTTGGGGCTGGATCAAAACAGGCCGGTGACCTTGCCGCTTTCTAGGTCAACGTCGATGCGTCTGAAGCCCGGGTCTGAGCCGGTGCCGGGCATGAGCTTGATCTCGCCAGCCACCGGCACGACAAAGCCGGCTCCCTGGAAGAGCAGCAGGTCGCGCACCGGCAGGCACCAGCCTCTGGGCCTGCCCTTAAGCTCGGGCTGATGCGAGAGACTAAGATGCGTCTTCACCATGCAGGTGCCCAAGCTGAGGCTGTCGGCGTCGGCCTCCAACAGCCGCAGCTTAGCCTCGGCCTCAGGCAGGTAATCGACCCCGTCGGCACCGTATACTTGCTTGGCTATCAGCTCTATGCGCTTTCTATGCGGGGTATTGAGGTCATATAGGTATTTGAACTGTTTTTCTTCGTCGCAGGCCTGTTTCACGGCATCGGCCAGCTCCAGGGCGCCTTCGCCGCCCTTGAGCCAATGCTCCGAGTTGGCAGCCAGGGCACCGGCCTGGGAGGCGATGCGCCGCACCAGGGCGATTTCAGCCGCTGTGTCAGTGTGGAAGCTATTGATGCAGACCACCGGGCGCACGCCGCTTTGACGCACTATGTCTATATGCGCCAACAGATTCTCGCAGCCTTTTTCGAGCAGACCCAGATTCTCCTGGACATAGGCGGGGTCTAGTTTCAGGCCGGGTTTGACCTCGGGGCCGCCGCCATGCATCTTTAAAGCCCGTATGGTGGCCACGATGACCACGGCGTCGGGTGTCAGGCCGGAGTAGCGGCACTTCAGATTCCAAAACTTCTCGTAGCCGATATCGGCGGCGAAACCGCTCTCGGTGACATGGTAGTCGGAGAGCGCAGTGCCTATCTTGTCGGCGATCACTGAGCTTTGCCCTATGGCGATATTGGCGAAGGGTCCGGCGTGCACGAGCATGGGCTGTCCCTCGATAGTCTGCGCCAGGCTGGGGTTCAGGGTCTCCAGCATCCAGGCGCACATGGCGCCGTCCACTTCCAGGTCGGCAGTGGTAATCGGCTTGCCGGAGCGGCTATATGCCATGACTATTTTGCCGATGCGGCGGCGCAGGTCGGCCAGGTCCTGAGCGACGGCCAGAATGGCCATCAGCTCGCTGGAAACCGCAATGGCGAAGCCGGAGTTCATCTCGAAACCGTCCATTTTGCCGCCCTGCCCTATGGTTATATTACGCAGGGCCTGGGCGCAGAAGTCGATAATCCAGCGGCTTTGCACGCGCTCCGGGTCTATGTCCAGGCGTTGCAGATTTCGTCTGGCCAGGGTGGCGTCGTCATAGTTGTGTTCATGCTGCATACGCGCTGTCAGGGCGACCATGCCCAGGTTGTGGGCGTTGACGATCTTGTCTATGTCTCCGGTAAGCCCCAGCGAGAATGGACTTAGGGGCAGGCATTGGGCCAGGCCGCCGCCGGCGGCGGAGCCTTTGATGTTGAAGGTAGGCCCGCCGCTGGGCTGGCGTATGGCGCCGCTGGCTCTGGCGCCGCGGCGCGCCAGGCCGTCCACCAGGCCTATGGTGCTGGTGGTCTTGCCCTCGCCCAGCGGTGTGGGCGTAATGGCGCTGACGTCGATGTATTTACCGGCGGCTTTGCCGGCGAGCCGCCGCAGAACCAGCTTTTGGTCTATCTTGGCCAGCTGGCGCCCCATAGGTATTACTTCCTCGGGCAGCAGGCCGAATTCAGCGGCCAGCCGGTCTATGCCAAGCATATGGTTTTCGGCGGCCTCGGCGATCTGCCAGTCGGCCATCGCTGTGGGGTCCAACTGCGGTTTTTGCATGGATATAGCTCCTGATTCAAGCCTTCAAAAAAGATGAAAGCAGCCTTGTTAGAGTGGAGGGCAAGACGGTTTTGGACACTAAGACACACTAAGACACACTAAGACGCACTAAGACACACCAAGTTGTTTTCGTCTAAAAGGAGCATTTGTAGCGCCTTTCAGGTTTTTTGGCCGGGGTTTAGATACTGCATTTGTCTGGTGGTTAGCAGCACGCTTTGCCAGAGCTGCCCGTGCGGGTCTATTTTTCTTCTGGCCGAGGTGGCCAGAGTGATGGGCACGTAAGTAAAGTAACCGTGCCAGTTGCCCACCACCAGGTCGGTCATGCCGGCCATGGCGGCATGCACGGCGTGCTGCGCCAAGTGCAGACAGAAAATGGAGTCTATGCCGCTGGCCGGTATGCTGCGTATCTCATAGCTGGGATCAAAGTACTTGACATTTACCTCGGTGTCCAGCCCGGCAAAGTGATCGCGTATCTCGTCGCGTAAAAAGACGCCTATATCGTTATGCAGGACATTGCCGGATTTGTCGCGCAGTTTTTCGGCGCTCATCAGGTTCTGTCCGGCTCCTTCGGCCACCACAACAACGGCGTGGTGCTTATTTTCTAAACGCTTTTCCAAAGCCTGCAAAAGCCCGCCTTCGCCGTGCAGCACCAGCTCGACCTCGGGGATAAGGCAGAAATTCACCAGCGAGTTAGCCAGGCTGGCCGAAGCCGCGATGAAGCCGGAGTCCCGGCCCATAAGTCGGATGAGGCCTATGCCGTTATAATAGCCCTTGGCCTCGTTGTGGGCACAGCTGATAATGCCCGAGGTGGCTTCCACGGCGGACTCGAAGCCGAAGGTCTTGTCCATGAAATTCAAGTCGTTGTCTATGGTCTTGGGGATTCCGATGACGCTGACCTGCACGCCGCGTTCCAGTGCCAGCAGGGCCACCTCGTGTGCGGCGCGCTGTGTGCCGTCTCCGCCTATCATAAAGAGCATATTGATGTTCAGTCGGTCAAGGGTGCGCACTATCTCCTCGCTGCTTTGCTCGCCTCGCGAGGCTCCCAGGATAGTGCCGCCCTGCATATGTATGTCGTCGACTATGTCCGGGTTCAGATAGACCGGGCTGAGTCCGCTGCCGGAGACCAGGCCGGCCAAGCCGTACTGTATGCCGTAGATATTATCGACACCGTAGATATACCAGAGCGTATTGACCAGGGCTTTGATGACGTCGTTGAGTCCGGGGCAGAGTCCGCCGCAGGTGACTATGGCGGCTCGGCTCCAGGGGGCGTCGTGAAACAGCTTGCGGCGCGGCCCGGCGGCCAGGAAGGCGGGCACCTTTTTGCCGGCCTCGCAGAGGCGCTGGTTGATGACATTATCGGCGCAATAGCTGATGTTTTCGCTGTCATCCACAAAGATGACGTCTTTCAGACCGGACTCGATGCTGGCTTCGCCCAGACGTTTGATGCTAAAGTCCAGTTTGCTGATATTGTCAATGTTGGTGTCTATATTTTGCGGTAGCATAAGCTCTCCTTGCCGCTGTTCTGGTTAGACCCCGTCCAAAAAGGTCATAACGCCGAAAGGCCGTTAGTGGCGCCCCTACAGGGCGCCGGATTCAGGGGGGGCTTTTACCCAGGGTGGCGCTCGGCTCCTGCGGAGCCGAGCGCCACCCTGGGCTTTATTAGGTTGCCCCTTCGGGGCACCGGGGCACGCTTTATTAGGTTGCCCCTTCGGGGCATCAAATGGACTGAATCTCAGAAAAAAATTAGAGTTCCAGCCAAAGTTTTGTGTTTTTCATACGACTTCATCGTTTTTTCTGTTTTCGAGATGAAAACATTCAGCTTCCTCATTAGCGGTTCAAAGGCTTTTTGGACTTAGGCTGGTGAATGTCCACCGCTTGGCGGATTTGCACATGAAATCAAGTTAGGGCGTATTCAGTTTTTCCTGCCAGTATGCCATTCTTTTGGCCACTTGCGCGGGTGCGGTTCCGCCAGGCAGGTCGCGTGCCTCCACGCTGCTCTGCGGGTTCCATATCTGCAGGCATTCCGGTTTGGCCAGTGGGATGCATTCCTGCATTTGTTCGAGGCTGGCCTCGTGCAGTTGTTGTCCCCGAGCCAGGCAGGCGGCCACGAAGCGTCCCACCTGATGATGTGCTTCGCGGAAGGGCAGTCCCTGGCGCACGAGCCATTCAGCCAGGTCGGTGGCCATCAGGAAAGAGTCCGATGCGGCTTCGAGCATGCGTTCGCGGCGGGGTTTGACGCTGGCCAGCATGGCGGTGAAGACGGCCAGGCTGTGCTTCACCGTGTCGATGGCGTCAAACAGCCCTTCCTTGTCTTCTTGCAGGTCGCGGTTATAGCTCAGGGGCAGGCCTTTGAGAGTGGTCAAGAGCGCCAGCAGATGCCCGTAGACCCTTCCGGTCTTGCCGCGGGCCAGCTCGGCCACATCGGGATTCTTTTTTTGCGGCATAAGGCTGGAGCCGGTGGTAAAAGCGTCGCCGATCTCGATAAAGGCGAATTCCTGGCTGTACCAGACGATAATATCCTCTGCGAAGCGCGAGATATGCATGGCGATGATGGCGAGGCAGGCGAGCATTTCAGCCAGGCAGTCTCTGTCGGCCACCGCGTCCATGCTGTTATAGAGCAGCTCGTCGAAGCCGAGTTCCTGGGCTACGGCGTGGCGATCCAGGGGCAGTGTGCTGCCGGCGATGGCTCCGACTCCCAGGGGCAGGCGATTGATGCGTTGCCGTGCATCCTGCAGGCGTTCGCGGTCGCGCTCGAACATTTCGACATAGGCGAGCAGATGATGGGCGAAAAGCACCACCTGGGCGTGCTGCAGGTGGGTGAAGCCGGGCATGATTACATCGGGGTGACGCTGCGCCAGAGCCAACAGCGCGCCTTGCAGGTTTTGCAATAGCTCGGCAAGCTGCTCGCACTCATCGCGCAGGTACAGCCTTTCGTCGGTGGCGATCTGGTCGTTACGGCTGCGCCCGGTGTGCAACCTGGCCCCGGCTTCGCCGATGATTTCGGTGAGCCGGGCCTCTATGTTCATATGTATGTCCTCAAGCTCTGTCTTGAAGACAAATTTTCCCTGCTCGATCTCCAGCTTAACCTGCTGCAGCCCGGCGATGATCTTGTCAGCCTCAGGCTGCGGGATGATGCCTTGCCGCCCCAGCATCCGGGCATGCGCGATGCTGCCTTGTATGTCGTATGCGTACAGGCGCCGGTCGTAGGAAATCGACTCGCTGTAGGCCTGTACCAGAGCATCCGTGCTCTGCTCGAATCTGCCGCTCCATAATGCCATATTGGATTCCTGAAACTAGGTTCGCTTGGGGTTGGGGAGAGTTGCCTGGCTTATGACGCCTGCCGCGGGGACTATGGTTTTTTGGGCACGAAGGTACACAAAGCGCTGCGATATTATCCGCCGGAAGGCTGCTCGTTTGCCGAGCCGCCGCTCTTCACGATGCAGTCCAGCAGATGCGCCGCCGCGACAGTGATCTGTCCCGGGCTGAATCCGGCTGTGGCCAGCTCGCGATGAAAGGACTCGGCCAGCAGGCGCACCACCTTTATCGGGTTGCGTATGCTCTGAACCATGAGCTGTCCGGCGGCGTCGCCGTCCTTGGCCTCCTGCTCGGCGGCTTTCAAAAGCTCTCTCGAACTGAGGGCGAAACGCTGCGCCAGAAGGTCGGCGGCCTTGGAGTTTTCGATAATCAGCGAAACAAAGGGGGCCAGCAGCGCGAACATATTGCGGCGCAGCGGGCTTTTGGTCTTCGAGGCGTCCTTCGAGCCGCCGGTGAGCAGATGCCCAATCCGGGTGCCCCTGAAATGTATGGGCATGGCGATAATGGGAAATTTCAGCTCGTCTATGCCGGACTCTATCCAGTTGATTTGATGCAGGTTTTGCAGCCTCCAGAGTATATTCAGCAGGCGTTCTGGCAGCACCAGGGGCTGGCCCACCTGCAGGTTGGCACTGTCTATGCCACAGGTGGAGCGAATAATAAAGCGCTGCTGTTGTTCGTCAATCAGCAGAAAAGCGGCCTGCTCGGTCTCCATCAGGCGGCAGGTGATGCTCACTATCTTGTCCAGACCCTCATCCAGGCTGCGCGGTATGCTCAGGGCCTCGGCAAGCACTTCAAGAATGTCCAGGGTGGTCTCAAGATCGCTACTGGTCATAATATTATCCATTGCTTGACAACGTGGGAAAGAATCTATTAATATATCCCGCCAAGAGCTAACCTGCCTAAAATAGAGCCCGTCCAAAAAGGTCATCAGTGCCAAAGAATCAGAAACCCAAAAAAAATATTTTTCGCGCAGTCTGCTCCGTCTCGTCATTTCGAGACACATCCCTCCCCTGTCCGCGTTTTTCAC
>Ga0265295_1004295_pt1 | contig 19351 bp, 19 predicted proteins | sample Munlansysbiofilm_FD_192503 | JGI IMG/M metagenome (GOLD analysis project Ga0265295, IMG submission 192503) | Leachate microbial communities from a municipal landfill in Southern Ontario, Canada - Methane capture system biofilm | ecosystem: Engineered > Solid waste > Landfill > Unclassified ... | reverse complement strand
ATGACTAACCGTAAGAGCATAAGCGTTTTGATTGGTGCAGTTAGTTCTGTTGGCGTATATTCTGCTATCGCCGATATAGCAATGGCGACTGGCATTGCATTTATAGGTGGAATGGCTGGCTACGTTGGCAATTATTTTGCAAAAAAAATAGTAATAAGCATAAGAAAACGAAAAAATAAAAATGCAAATAAGAACTAAAACAACTATTGGCGTAGTTGCCATAGGTGTAATTACTGCTATTGTAGGCATTGTAAATAAAAATAAGTTCGTCCATGTTAACGAAATGCCCAAGTCGAATATACATGTAGTTATTTTGAGCGGGCATGGCTCTATTCAAGACGGCAAATATCAAACACAAGGCAAACAGTCTCCCACTTGGGAGGACGGCTTAAAAATCTATGAAGGCTACAGCTGTAAACTCTTAGCTTTAGATTTATCGAAAAAACTAAATGAAAATCATATTGATAATACCATAATCAACAACTATAACACAGACTTGAGCTTAATAGATAGAGCTAATAAAATCAACGAATTATTTAAGGTTAACAAAAAAATCGTTGGAATAAGCCTGCACCACAACGCACAACCTACCAACAATGCCGATTATACAGATTTTGAGGGTTTAAAAGGTTTTACCAGTACGTCAACAGGCGGAGCTACTGGAATTGAAGTCTTTACTTCCGTTGGTAAAACCGAAAGTGATAACATTGCAGATAATTACATCTTACCCGCAATGAAGCGAAATATGCCAAACCTGCATTTTAGAAACAACGGCAAGGCTAAGGAACAGAATTTTTATATATTATCAAAAACAAAAAGTCCGCATATACTTATAGAATGGCTGTTTATGACAACCTATACGGACTGCTTGATTATTGCAGATGATTATTATAGAGGGGCTTATGTAAACTCCATAGTCGAAGGATATATACTGTATAATAAAAGTTTAAATTAAATGAGAACAATAAGCATTAATCCAAATTTTTTTGGCAAATATAATACACAGAAAGAATTGTTTAAAAAAGTTTTAGACTTTGTCAAAAATGATTTAGTAGGTCAAAAAATAACAATAAACCTAAACGACAAACAAATGGAAGTTGAATTAACTTGGCAGGGTTTGAAAAATGATTTATACGAATATCATCAACCTTATATTGAAAAATTGCTTTCATTTTCAAAATTGCCTACAATCTTGCGTAATAGCAAATTTATTATTAAGGAATCTGAAAAAAATCCTAAAAAACAAAGAGATGTAAAGGCAATTTACAAATTCTTAGGTAAAGTGTCTATTTTAAAAACTGATTATGATGTTTTGATAATTATTAAAGAAACTTCCAAAACTTTTATTTACGACCACGTATTAATAAAAAATAACTAATCTTTAGCTGGAAAACTGGAGCCTCGCAAGAACATCCACCCTATTATTCTAAACATTAGTTATTTATATTGCAAATATAAGTCAAATTTTAACAAAAAACAAATAAATTTCAATAAAAATGAAAAAAAATATAATAATAACAATATTTTTAACATTTACACTACTTATAGTGTCGTGTAAGCCTCAAAAAAACATTATTAAAAATGAAGTTAAAACAGAAGTAGATAGCACCGTTAAGAATGATATTATTGTTGAAAAACTAATAGATAGTGCAAAAAATACAACGCAAAACACAATTATAAGCTCAATTAAGCATGATTTTTCAGAGAAAGAAATTTTTATTAAAGAATATTCCACTCCAGACAGCTTGGGAAATCAATTTTTACAAAAAGAAATAAAAATCCTTACAAACAATAGAATTACAGAAAAATCTGATAAAAATAAAGTAATAAAAGATAGCATTAAGGTTCAGCATCAGGACAAGTCTATTGACAAAACAAAAATAGACTTTTCGCAAAAAACACACGAAAAAACTAAGGAAAAAACAATTAACAACACTGCTATTATAATATCTGCTTTAGTTTTGGTATTTTTGGGCTTAATGGTTTGGCGATTTTTTCCAAGATAATCACTTGTCCCATTTCTTCATATACTCCGACAATACAGGATTAAGGATTTTAGCATAAATTTTAGTTGTACTTAAATCCTTATGCCCTAACAGTTTTGATATAATTTCTATTGGAATACCTAATTCAATAGAAATAGTCGCAAAAGTATGTCTTGCTACATGACTGGTTAAGTTTTTATCTACACCTGCGTAAAGTGCTACTAATTTTAAATAATGGTTATATTTTTGATTAGACGGAATAGAAAATATCTTATCATTGCTGTTTTTTTGTTTATCTAAAATTGTTTGTGCTTTATTAACGATAGGAATATTGACTATCTCATTTGTTTTTTCGGTCTGTATTATAATAAAATTATTGCGAATATTCTCCCATTTTAAAGCTGCAACATCAGAATATCTTAAACCAGTATAGCATTGAAATAAAAAAACATTTGCAATCTTTTTAACTACATCTGGAAACGTATCAACCTTTTCTTCAATCAGTGCGAGTTCATCAGCGGTTAAAAAGGTTCGCATTGTTTGAACGTATTTAGTTTTAAAATTTTTATATGGATTTTCGTGTTTATATAAGCCTAATCGAATTGCTGTATTTATAAGTGCTTTTAAATCTTTATGATTATCCCAAATAGTATTATTGGCTAAACCTTTTAACGACCTATCAAATTCTTGAATTTTTGTTAGACTTATTTCATTTATAGTAATATCGTCTCCAAACAACGCTTTTAGCTTATTCTCTAATGTACTATACCTCAAAAATCTCGAATAAGGTAGTTTTTCGCAATGAAGTTTAATAATTTCACTAAGCGACACTTGAGCTTTGTCAAAATACTTGTTTTCAAAAGTTTCAAAATTAATCGGCTCTCCAAGTTCCCGAAGCTCTAAGTATATATCATTAATCCTGTTTATTTCTCTAAGGATTATTCTGTTTATTCTATCCTTATCAGCTCCTTTAACCTTTTTCGTTTTTCTACAAAAATCTTTAGGATAAATAAAGATTTCTAAAGGATAACGTTTTGTTTTCCTATCTATCAAAACTTGAATATAAAGTTTTGATTTACCCTCTTTATTTATGTGAGGATTTAAAAATACCGATGTGCTAATTTTGTTTACCATAAAAAAATGTTTGGTCCGTTTTTGGTAAACAAAAATACTAAAATCTATCAAAAAAAACAAATATTTATCATTTTATTTTTAAAGAACTTATTGTTTTTCAACATTTTACTAATATTTGTTATTTTTACAAGTGAACTAGGGAGGAGTCGAACCCCCAACCTTCTGATCCGTAGTCAGATGCTCTATCCAATTGAGCCACTAGTCCAAAATTTGACTGTGCAAATATAGATGTTTTTTTTTATTGTGCAAAATAAATTTAAAAATGTTTGTTTATTTTTAAAAGATTTATTTACTTTGAAAAATATTTTATTAAGTATTGTAATATGAAAAATATAAGACCGCCCTAACTTGCATTATTTATATTAGGTATTTTTTTAAGTGATAAATTATTAACATATATTAAAATTAAAAATAAATAAAATTATGGAAGAAACAAATCAAAAAACAAAAATTAGCGTAGTTATAAATGATAAAAATATATTTTTTAAATTTATAAGTCCATTTTTAAAACTTATTGATAATGGTAAGTTTTTTCGCAAACCTATGAGTTGGCTATACAAAATATTTGCTGTAATATTCTTAATAGCACCGCTTTATGCGTTTTATGATATGGTACAAGAATTTGATACTGCATCTAGTGGCGTAATTTTTGGTGCGATATTAGTTTGGATAGGCTTAGTTGGAATTTGTTGGTTTAGTTTTCAACTTTGGTGGGACAGGTCGAAAAAAGTATTAGAAACATCAAAAGATAATGATGAATTCGTTGCTACGCCAGTACTTTCGCATTTTGTACAAACTTTTGGAGAATGGCTTGGAATATTTATAGCCGTATTTGGTTTTTATGCTAGTTTAATTGCCTTAATTTTTGCAGGATCTCGTTTTTATTTTCTTGGAGATTTCATTTCTGAAGGAGCTATAGCTTTAATTACATTGCCTATTCTAGGTTTTTCAATAATAGTAATTTCAAGATATTTAGCCGAATTAATGAGAGCTATTGTTGCTATTGCAAATAATACGAAAAAATAATTTAAAATTAATCCTAAAAATCACAGGCAACTGTGATTTTTTTTTTCACTATTGCAAAAACTATTTTTAAAACATATAAATAAAATTAGTTTGATAAAATATTTTTAATTATAATTGTAGCAAAAATAAAATAGTTTTAGATATGAATACACCAATAGATGTAAAATTAGTAAATGCTCAAATTGAAAAATTAGGAGTAAAAGATCTTGGTAGAGCTACAATTCGTGAGCTTGTTAGTTTAGTAAACTGGATACAAAAAGAATCTGGAAAAGATTTTGTTAGAATGGAAATGGGCGAGCCTGGGCTTAATCCACCAAGCATTGGCATAGAAGCAGAAATTGAAGCTCTAAGATCTGGAGTAGCTGCCAAATATCCAATGGTTGATGGTATTACAGAGCTAAAAAATGAAGCATCAAGATTTATTAAAAACTTTATGAATATTGATGTAAGTCCAAGCTCTTGTATTCCTACTGTTGGCTCTATGCAAGGCGGATATGCAATATTTTTATTATGCGCAAACCTTGACCCAAAAAAAGATACAGCTTTGTTTATTGACCCTGGATTTCCCGTACAAAAACAACAGTACAAGGTAATGGGACATAAATTCGAAAGCTTTGATGTTTTTGAATATCGTGGCGAAAAATTACGCGAAAAATTAGAATCTTTTCTGTCTAAAGGAAATATAAATTCAATAATTTATTCTAATCCAAATAATCCTAGTTGGATTTGTTTTACTGAGGATGAACTTAAAATTATTGGGGAATTAGCAAGTAAATATGATGTAATTGTTATAGAAGACTTAGCATATATTGCTATGGATTTTCGTAAAGATTTATATCATCCCGGAAAACCACCTTACCAAGTTTCTGTAGCTAATTATACTGATAATTATGTGCTTTTAATTTCAGGTTCAAAAGCTTTTAGTTATGCTGGGCAAAGAATTGCAGTTACTGCTATTTCTGATAAAATTTATAATAGAAAATATCCTAATTTAATAGAAAGATTTGGCACAGAAAGTTTTGGATACACTTTTGTCTTAAGAATTATTTATGCTCTTAGTTCAGGTACTTCTCATTCTGCTCAATATGCACTTGCTGCCATGCTTAAGGCTGCTAATGATGGAAAATTTAATTTTGTAGATATTGTGAAAGAATATGGTGTGCGTGCTGAAAAAATGAAAAAATTGTTCTTAGACGCAGGATTTAAAATTGTTTACGATAAAGACCTTGATGAAGATATTGCTGATGGATTTTATTTTACAATTTCATATCCCGGATTAACAGGTGGCGAATTAGTTCAAGAACTTTTATATTATGGGATTAGTGCTATTTCATTATTAAATACAGGAAGCAAACGTGGAGAAGGTCTTAGAGCATGCGTTTCGCAAGTAGTACCCGATAAAATGAAATTATTAGAAGAAAGACTTGAAGCTTGGAAACTTAATCATAAATAAAACTTATGGGTACTCATGTCCATTATAATGACAAAGATTTAAACTATATTTCAGGATTATTAAAAGAAAAATATCCTGAAATTAAAGTTAAAAATAAAAAAACTAACATTATCATTATAAATAAAATGATAATACTAGTTATAAGAAAAGGACGTGAAACTTTTAAAATTTCAGGTGGATTAAATTTTTCTTACTTGCCTTTAATAATTTTATTAATTTGCGGAATAATTTTAGGAGCTATCCCTTTGGCTATAATATTATTAATATTAGAATTAAGTTTTAGACCTAAAATAAAAAGGTTTCAAAGAGAAATTGCAAATGTTTTATAAGAGTAAATTAGCTGATATTCAGAACGTTTACCAAGTTCAGTTAAAGTCTTACATAAATAGTTTTAAAAATAATTGTAAAGATAAAAATGTCTTATTAAACATAGAATTAAAAGAAGTACATAGTTTAAATGTAGCTAAAAATTGTTTGAAAATTGCAGAATCTGAAAATTTAAATCCTGAAAATACTCTTATTGCATATTTATGTGGCTTATTTCACGATGTGGGTAGATTTGAACAGTTTACAAAATTTAATACCTTTAAAGATAATGAAAATTTATATCATGGCGACTTAGGTGTTAAAGTAATTAAAAAAGAAAAGTTTTTGGAAAATTTTTCAAAACAAATTCAAAATATTATTTGTACAGCTGTGTATAATCATGGTTTACGCGAAATTCAAACCGAAGTAAAAGATGAAGAATTATATTTTTCTAAACTTGTGCGTGATGCTGACAAAATCGATATTTATAGAATTGTAGCAAAATATTATAACACAACCGGACCGAGAAATATAGCCTTAGAGTATGGATTGCAAGATATTCCTAAAATTTCTAAAAAACCAATGCAAGATTATTTGCAGTCAAAATTAATTTCAAAACAAGATTTAAAAACTCTAAATGATTTTAAATTAATGCAAATTTCTTGGATTTTTGATGTGAACTTTGATTATTCAAAACAAAATATCAAAGAAAAAGGCTATATTAATACTATTTTAAGTACAATTAAAGGCGAAAAAGAAAAATTATTTATAAAACAAAATATTCTTTTATAAGATTTTACAAAAAAAACTCTTAATTTTACAAACTATAAATTTTTACTTTTAAAATATGAAAGCATTTAAGGCATACGACATTCGTGGGATTTACAACGAAGATTTTAATAAAGAAGATGTTTATAAAATAGGATTTTTCATTCCTCAAGTTTTAGAAACAGATAAAGTCTTGATAGGCAGAGATGTTAGAGAATCGTCTCCGGAAATTTTGGAATATTTAATCAAAGGGATTTTAGATAGTGGTTCAGACGTTTATTATGCCGGTTTAGCCACTACCCCAATGATTTATTATTCAAGTGCAAAATTTGGCTTTGCTGCATCTGTAATGATTACTGCTTCTCATAATTCTGCTGAATATAATGGTTTAAAGGTTTCCGGTAAAAATGCCAAACCTATTGGCTATGATACAGGATTAAACCAAATTGAAAAACTAATGCAAAGCCAAGAAATTATTGCTTGCGAGAAAAAAGGAAAATATCACGAAATAAATGTTAAAGATACGTATTTTGAGTTTTTAAAATCTTATGTCCCTGATTTGAATAACTTAAAAATAAGTATGGATATTAGCAACGGAATGGCGGCACTTTTTATTAAAGACCTGCTTGGCGATAAAGTAATGTATTTTTATGACGAATTAGACGGCAGTTTTCCTAATCACGAAGCAAATCCCTTAGTAGCAAAAAATATTGTTGACCTACAAAAACATGTAATAGAAAATAAATCTGATATTGGAGTTATTTTTGACGGAGATGCTGATAGAGTTATGTTTGTTGATGAAAATGGAAAATTTATTTCTCCTGATTTAATGATTGCAGTTCTGTCTCATTATTTTCTTGAAGAAAAAGCATTGAAAGGTAAAGTAATTCAAGATATTAGAACCTCAAAAGCTGTGGGAGAATATATTTCACAATTTGGAAGCAAAATGGAAATGTGGCGGGTAGGAAGAGCCTTTGCTGCAACAAAACTAAAAGAGATTGATGGAATTTTTGGTGGAGAATTAGCAGGACATTATTATTTTAAAGATTTTTATTATTCAGATTCAGGAATTTTAGCATGTTTACTAATTTTAAGAGTTCTAGCACAAATGCACAAAAAAGGAATTAAAGTTTCAGAATTTATTGCAAAAATTAAAAAATATGAAAATTCAGGTGAAATAAACTTTAAAATAGAAGATAAACTAAAAGCAATGGATACAGTTATAAATTATTTTAAAGAAAAAGAAAAACCCGAAGCATTTTTTGATTTTGATGGATATAGAATTGAATATAAAAATTGGTGGCTAAATATTCGCCCTTCTAATACAGAACCATATTTAAGATTTTTAGCCGAAGCTAATTCCCAAAAACTTTTAAAAGAAATTGTTGATAAAGTTGTTGAAATTGTGAAAAACCACGGAGGAATACTTACAAGCGGACATTAAAATAAAAGGCGGTGTCTCATAAGTGTCAAACTGCTTCTTTTAATATTCGGACTCAGTCACGTACTTCTGTACGCTCCTTCGTCCTCAATTTCAGAGCCTTGCATTTTAACACTTCTAAAACACCTTGAAAGTTTATTGTTTTAAAAGGTGTTTTGAGACAGCCTCTTAATCTTTATTCCTTGGCAATCAATTCCCCAGACAAATTAAAACTTAATTCTTTATCATATTTCAAGCGAATTTCTTGTCTGTCCCCATTTAATTCCCATTCTCTAACATATTCTTCGGGGTAATTTTCTTGCACAAATTTAACAATCTCAGGCTGTACAGCAGTATCAGGTAATTTACACTGACTTTCAATTTTTACAATCTGCAAATCATTGTTAAAATATAATTTCACCCCATCAGAAAATAAAACTTCATGCTCTAAATTCTTTGTTTTATATTGAATTACTTCACTTTTTGGAAAACTTTTTGAAACATAAGAATGAATTTTGTAAGGAGCCTCTACATAAGTAATATCAGTGTTTTGAGAATATAAAACAGAAAAAATGCCGGATAAAATTATTGTCATTATCAAACTATAAGATTTTATTTTCATAATAATAATTTTTAATTTACGCTACTCTTTACAGGATTTTCGCAATCTCCTATCGATAATAATAATTAACAATTTAATTTTAATATTGTTTAGAACAAATCTAAATAAATTATTTGTGTGTAAAAAAACATCCTGCCGGGGAGACAGGATGTATTAAAAAAAATTAAGCATTGTTATTTAAAGGAGAGTAATAGTTAAACAGGAATAGTTTAAAATTGTTTAAAATATTCTATTATTTTTTAATATTATTTATAAACTGATTATATTTTTCGCAAAACACTTAAAATGAATTAAGAAATAAATTAAGTTTTTCAATACTTGGCACAGCATATTAAAATAAAAAATCTCGCCGGGGAGACGAGATTTTTTAAAAAAAAATTAAGCATTGTTATTTAAAGGAGAGTATTTTTCATTTCATTTATTAAACCAATAATTTTTTGTTTTGTTCATTTAAAACAATAAAAATAAATATTTATTGTGTTAAAAGCAAAAATTATACCATATATTTTAAAATAATAATTATTTTTATAAAATAATACTTATTCAAATTAAAAAATCCCGCCGGGGAGACGGGATTCTTTAAAAAAAATTAAGCATTGTTATTTAAAGGAGAGTATTTTTCATTTCTATTTCATTAAACCAATAATTTTATATTTTGTTTATTTAAAACAGTAAAAATAAATATTTATTGTGTTAAAAACAAATATTTTAGCATTTTTTTTAAAATAAATATTATTTTTACGAATTAATGCTTATTAAAAATAAAAAATCCCGCCGGGGAGACGGGATCTTTAAAAAAAAATTAAGCATTGTTATTTAAAGGAGAGTATTTTTACATATTATTATTTCATATCTTTAAATTCAGTTACAAAATAACAACATTAATTTCACATTTACTGTTTACGTAAAGTTAAATATAGTTAAAGAATTGTTAAGGCAAGATTAAAGATACAATTTGATTATTTATATTTGTAGTATGAAGAAAAGACAGATGGTTAACGGTATTGTTTTATTGATGTCAATTTCCTTGATATTGATAATTATTATGCAAACTATACATCTTAGAAACTCATATAAAAGCTCAAAAGAAATTGTTGAAAGGGGAATTGCCGAGGCTGTCTCTCGAAGTATTGTTGTTTTGCAAAAACACGATGCAGTATTTTTTGTTTACGACAAACTTAATCCGAAAAATAAAAACATAGACAGTTTAGTTCCTGTTGATCCATATTGGTCTCAATTAGGTTTAAGCCCTATTTTTAACCAATATTCAAACATACATTTTCAATCTTTTCCCGGCTCTGATTTGAGTTCTCTGTCTTTTTATTCAGGTTTTTCTGATTTTTCTGATATAGAAGCTTATATGTTTCAACAATTTGCACAGAAAACCATGGAGTTTGAACAAATAATAACTCAATTAGAAACTGAATTTTTACAAAGACAAATACCTATTGAGAACAGATTTGATACAGAAACTGTTAATTCAATTTTAAAAAAATCATTGGCATCTGTTGGCTTAGATATTGACTTTGAGTTTGCAATTAGCGACAATAAGCAAAGGATAAAATTAAAATCATCAAATTTTGATGTAAAAAAAACAAAAGATTGCTATCAATTTAATTTAACCCCTGCTTCATTTTTTACAAATCCTGATGTTTTATTAGTTAATTTTCCAAATAAGGAGAAATATGTTTTAGAAACTATTTATGCACAATTAGGAACTTCTATAATTTTAATACTAATTTTTATTATAACTTTTGGTTTTGCTCTATATGCTTTAATTAAACAAAAGAAAAATGCAGAAATTAAAAATGATTTTATAAACAATATGACACATGAGTTTAAAACTCCTATTGCTACTATTAAACTTGCGGCTGCTTCAATGCAAAACAATAAAGCCAAAGAAAATCCTGAATTAGTAAACAATATGCTTAATATTATAAGCCAAGAAACTAACAGAATGAACTCACATGTAGAACAAGTTTTGCAAATGGCTGTTTTAGATAAAAAGAATGTTGAATTAAAAACTTCAATTGAAGATATAAATAATTTAATTATTGAAATTGTTAAAAACATTGAACTTGCTGTTTTGGAAAGAGGTGGAGAAATAAAATTAGATTTATGCGAAAATAACCCAAACCTAAGAATTGACAGAGATTTAATGGCCAATGTATTAAACAATTTATTAGATAATGCAATGAAATATTCTAAGGATTTTCCGGAAATCACGCTAAGCACTTATATTAGAAATAATATTTTCAATATCTCAATTGAAGACAAAGGAATCGGAATGTCTAAGGATGTTCTTAATAAAATTTTTGATAGATTTTATAGAGTTCATACAGGAAATGTACACGACATAAAAGGTTTTGGTTTAGGATTAAATTATGCTAATGAAATTGTAAATGCCCACAATGGACATATTAATGTTAAAAGTACTTTAGGAAAGGGAAGTGTTTTTATTGTAAGTTTGCCAATTATAAATTAAAAATATAAAATAATGAATAAAGAAAAGCTATTATTAGTCGAAGATGATGTAAACTTTGGTTTTGTCCTTAAATCTTATTTGGAAATGAATGAATTTGATGTTGATTTAGTCAGCGATGGAAAAGACGCATTACCAAGTTTTAATAAAAACACATATGATTTATGCATACTTGACGTAATGCTGCCAAATGTTGACGGTTTTACAATTGCTAAAGAAATTAGAAAAATCAATAAAACTATTCCAATAATTTTTCTAACAGCAAAATCATTAAAAGACGATGTCCTAGAAGGTTTTAAGTCAGGTGCAGACGATTATTTGACAAAACCTTTTGATTCTGAAGTTTTACTAGCCAAAATCAAAGTTATTATACGTAGAAACACTAATCAATTTGCACAAGAATTAAGCGAAAAAATTACTATTGGAAAATATGTTTTTAACACTCAATTACGTACTCTTCAACACCAAGATACAGTGCATAAATTAACCCCACGTGAATCTGACCTTTTACAAGAATTATATCTTTATAGAAATAATGTATTAGACAGAAATCAAGCCTTAAAAAAGATTTGGGGAGACGATAATTATTTTAATGCAAGAAGTATGGACGTATATATTACCAAACTTAGAAAATATTTTAAAGACAGCGATAAAATACAAATAAATAATATACACGGCTCAGGGTTTATTTTAGTAATAAAAGACGAGTAAAATAAAACTATCTAAACTCAGGCTCTATTAAAATATTTTGAATACCGGAATTTAATGTCTTTACAAACTTAGAAACAAAATTGTGTATTTTGTTTTGCACAGGCTTTTCCAACAATATTTTTTCTTTATAATTTGATGTTTTTTCGGATTTTTCAAGATTTTCTTTTGTATATAAGCAATTCAAATTAAAAACATTAAGCAAACTTAACAAATTTTCAAATTCAAAAGTTTTTTTATCAAAATTAAGTACTTTTTTGTTTAAAATAACTTCCAAAAACTTATTCATTTCCCTAATATTAAAATAAGAATCTAAAAAAATATAAGAGTTTTCAAATATTTCTGATTTATACTTTTTGCTAAGCTTTAAAATCAAATTATCGTAAATTTGTTTAAGAGAATTTCGCACACAAAAACTTAAATCTGTTAAAGAAATATCCTGAGTATAATTTTTATAAATAGGAATTTCGATAATAACATTATAATATTTTTTTTCTAATAAAGCAGAACCAAAATTTTCTAATAATTTTTTAGCAACCCCAATGGATATATTAAACTCTTCGCTTATTTGCTTAATAATATTTTCTATTCCTAAATTAATATTTATAGAATCTATAATAAAACCTGATTTATAAAAGCTTATATTACTTTCTTGATTGCCAATTTTAAAATCAATTTGTTGTTCAAAATTATTTTCATTAAATTTAAAACCCGGACTCATTATTTTACTCACTTTAATCCCAAATTCATCAAGATTAGCAATAATTTCTTTCCAAAATTCTGTTTCTAAGAATATTTGTTTTTTTCTAATAAAATATTTTTGATTAAGTTCTATTTTATCATAATCAATTAGTGTTTTATTGCCAACAATATATACAAGTTGTTGAGAAAAATCATAGCTACTTGCCCCTACTTCAATTATATCATTAGAAAAGTTTTGCATAAAATCTTTATTTTCTAAATTAGATTTAAAATGTGAAAAGTATTTTTCACTACACTGTATAAATTCGTTACTAGGAATAAGAATAAGTTCATCATTTTCAAAATCAAAATTCGGAATATGTTCAATTATTACACTAGAAATAATTTTTGGATTAAGAAATCTAATGTTTTCATTAACTAAATCAATAGTTTTATTAAACGAATGGTTAATAATTTTAATCAAATCTTTACCTACAAATACAAAATTAAACTTTTTCATAATTTAAAATTTTAATTATTTAATTATTTTTAAACTACAAATATCATGTGTTTGCAAGGAAATTAAGTTAAATTAAGCTTAAAATATGCTTTAATTTAATTATTAAGTTGAAAATTAAACTTAAAAACATTTGCTTAATAAAATTAAGTTGTTTAATTTTGTCGAATAAAAATTAAATCAGCTTGGATTTTTCATTTGCCAAAGATAGTGCTTATGTTTTGCTTAAACATCTCTCTTCTCTGTTTCCTGCAGGGGTAGATATTTATTCATATTATCTTTCTGAAAACACTAAGATTTATAAAGCAGAGTATAAAAATTCAAATATAAATTTAGTTGAAATAAACACAGACGAAGATTTGAATCAAATTTCAAATTTAAGAAAGCCTAAAAAAGTTGAATATTCTTGGGAAATTGAATACGATATTTTACAAAAATTAAAAACTCACGCAAAACAAGACTTTCAATTTAGCATAGATACGGAAGAGCAAAGGCTAAACCTAAATTTAAGATTTAATTCTCCTTTTGATGACCAACATGATATTGTATTTTTAGTTTTTAAACAAGATTTAGGTTTTATGGGTATAGATTTAAGCCGTTCTAATTTAAATACAGAATATAAGAAACTTATTGCTAATATAATTTACAAATCATGTATTTCTGTATTAACCCAAGCCAAGCAAGACAAACAAGCTTTTAGTAAATTTACAAAAAAAACAAAATTGGCATTATCAAGTTTTAACGTTTATAAAGATAAGTTAGAACAACTAAGAGAAGAACATCACAAAAATATAATAAATTTAGCCAATAATTTTATTCAAGATTTATCTAAGAAGTTAAATTGCAATTTTATTTTCACCAATCAATGTATTGAAGCATTAAAAGATTTTGCTTCTGATTTACCTAGATTACAAGCTATAACAGAAAGTGCAGCAATTTATGCTTATAATTTGAATTTTCCATCAAGTAATAATTTAATTACTATTGAAGCAGAATACTTGCTCCTATCCGATTCAGATATTTTAAAAACAAAGACAGAAAACATTGTTAAACCTGAACCAGGATTTGAAAGTTCTGCAAATATTACAAATATTGAAAGCTACTTAAATAAAATTGAAATTGCAGTTAGAAAATGCCTTGCCAATAAAATGAAACCAATTGGTGTTAATGTTGCAAACTTTATGGAACCAGCAGTAAGTTCAGCTTCAATTACAATGTATTTAAAGAAAAATAGTGAGGAAATAAATAAAATTTTAGACGAAGATTCTAGTATTTTTCCACAAGCAAGAAAATATTTTAAGCCTTTACAAAATGTTGTTCACTACAACCCTTTATCCGAAAAGCTAACAGGTTGATATTTTTATTAACCCACTTTTTTAAAATTATATTTAATAGTAAAAGTATTTTTTTTATTTTCGCCGAATGAAATTTTTCAAAATTTTAAAATACATTTTAATATCTCCTTTTCTACTATTAATAAAACTTTATCAATGGATAATCTCTCCATTAATACCGCCATCTTGTAGATATACCCCTACTTGTTCCAATTATTCTATACAAGCTTTAAAAAAACATGGTATTATTAAAGGTTTAATTTTAAGTATTTGGAGAATTTTAAGATGTAATCCTTGGGGCGGACACGGGCATGATCCTGTACCTGAGAAGTTTAATGTTTTTAAAAGAAGAAAAATATAAAGATTTATGGATTGGATAATTTTATTTATAGCAGGAATTTTTGAAACAGGATTTGCTTTTTGTCTTGGAAAAGCAAAAGAAACAAGTGGAACAGAAATGTATTTATGGTATTTTGCATTTTTTATTTCTCTAACAATAAGTATGCTCTTGCTAATAAAAGCGACAAAAACTTTACCCATTGGCTCTGCTTACGCAGTTTGGACAGGCATAGGTGCAGTTGGTACAGTTTTATTAGGAATATTTATTTTTAAAGAACCAACAAGTTTTTGGCGGATGTTTTTTATTTTTACCCTTATTGTTTCTATTATAGGACTAAAAACAGTATCAAATTAATTTTAGCTTAAAGAATCTTGAATTGGTTTAAATCCCTCGCCAATAATTTCGTGGGCTTCGGTAACAGTAATAAAAGCGTTGGGGTCGATTTCATAAATATAATCTTTTAGCAACTCAAATTCCCTACGACTTACAATAGTATAAATTATTTTTTTATCTTCTTTGCTATACATTCCTTGACCATGAAAAACAGTGCCTCCGCGTTTTAAATCATGTATAATAGTTGCTTTTATTTCTTCATGTTTATTTGAAATAATAAATATTGCTCTTTCGTAACTAGCACCTTCTAATATTATGTCAACTGTTTTACCAACAATATAAATCACTAACCAAGAGTATAATGGAATTTTCCAATCACGAAAAGCCACTAAACTTATTAGTACAATAACAGAGTCCACATAAATAATTAAAGTTCCTAATGGAATTCTTGTATATTTATTGAAAATCATAGCAATAACATCGCTACCGCCTGATGATGCCCTAGATTTAAAAACCAAACCAAGACCTAAACCAATTAAAACTCCGCCAAATATTGCTGACAACAAGGTATCGCCTTCAACCAAAGCAACATCGCCATTAAAATAAGTTAAAAGGTCAACAAAAATAGCCATTGATATAAAACCAACAACAGTTTTCCAACCAAACCTTGGACCTAATAATTTTAGTCCAATTAAAGTTATTGGTATTTCAAAAGCCAAGGCTGTTAAACCTGTTGGAAATTTGAATAAATGGTGAAAAACAATAGCAACACCATAAATTCCACCTGGCGTGATTTTATAAGGTGATATAAAATAAACATAACCCAAGGACATTATAAAAGTTCCACTTAAAATTAAAAGCAAAGATTTAAACCATTTACGGGAAAATAATTTTTCTTTATTTAAGAATTTCATAATTTGTAAAATTTAGTTTGCAAAAATACATTTTATAATGAATTGAAAAAAAGAGGAAAATCATAAAATAATTTTAAATACTGCAAAAACCTCTTTACGTATTAGTTTTATGCCTAACTATCAGGCAGTTGGTTTTCAACAATAGCAAAATAACATAAAAGTTAAAAGTTAATAAAGTTTTTAAAGTTAAAAGTTGGATTTTAAACAAGTTGTCTCAATTTTTTGAGGACGAGACACTTTCGACTTTTAACTGAACAGTCTATTCCTTCTCAAAATTCAAACTAAATTTTTCTATATCAGTAGAAATTTTTATAATATAAATTCCGCTAGTTAGTTCTGCAACATTTATAACATTTAATCCAGTATGCACATTGTTGGATTTTATTAATTGCCCCATAGAATTATAAATTTCTGTATAAATTGGATTAATATTTTGCGGAATATCTATAAATAATTTATCTTTTGCTGGGTTAGGATATATATTTACATCATATGATACATTTGCACTCACATTCACGCTAGGGCATTGTATTGCAAAAATTTCTTTTGTTATAGTTTTACTTTCTCCATACGCATCTGTAACAGTAATTTGTAATTGCTGTGGACCCCATGTGCTTGGTGTATAAAACTCAACAGGTTTTACAATACATTGTCCCCATTCGTGGTTGCTAAGTGTAGCTTCGGTAATTGTATCTTCAAAATATATTTCTCCACCCCATTCAAGATTTATATCGATAAGACCAATTTCAACAGGCACAAATGTAGGAGGATAATATATGCTGTCGATAATTTGTCCAGTACTAAATTCTATAGTGTAAGGAGCAGATTTTCCTGCAATATGCACATAAACTTCAATAGTATCGTTCATGCATATTCCTTCAGGAACTTCTATAATATCAAAATCAAAATTTAGTTCATCTGACTCAATATTGCATAAGCCATCCATACCAAGACTATCGGTTTTAACAAGCCAAGCTTGCTGGGGAGGGTCGTAACCTATATTACTATAGTCATCACCATATCCGGCAATTATGTAACCGCCATCAAAAGTTGGTTTAAATGAAGAAAAATACTGCCATCTTGAATTATCTGCAACAGCATAATAATATCTATGCCATTTTACATTACCCTCAGAATCAGTCCTTATCGTAAAACCTCTGTGACGCGAATAATACCAGTATGATGAACCTATCATAATATAATCACCATTTTCAAGTTGAATTATTGATTTTATCGAAGAACTTAATGTTATTCCAGTTCCATCAGGATAGCATGAATAATTTCTATATAATTTTTCCCACAGCAAATTGCCATTTGTGTCAATTTTTCGCAGACAAGCATCCCAAATATATTCACCAGTACCACCACCATATTTAGCGACAGGATAACTACCCGAAATAATAAAATTTGAGTCATTCGATTTATAGAGACAAGTAATATACCCATTATTATAATTATTTCTTCCAAAATACTTTTCCCAAATTATGTTACCAGCAGTATCGGTATTTACCAAATACCATTTTGCATTTGAAATATTAGTTAGCCATGTTTCACCACCGATAAGAATTGTACCTGCTGAAGTTTCTAATAAATAGCTACCGTATTCGTAAACATAATTACCCAAATTCTTATGCCATAAATAGTTTCCAAGACTATCGGCTTTTAAAAACAACATTCTATACTTTTCGTTGTTATAATCATATATCTGACCTGTTACATAATAACTACTATCCATGGTTTTTAAAGAATGGAAAGCTCTTTTTTCAAGAGAATTAGAAAAAACTTCTATTTGACTAATTATATCAAATTTATTGTTAAAGTTATAAATATTAAATCCAATTTCGTCAGAGTTTAAATTAACTTTTCCTCCTACAAAATAAAATTTGTTATTAAAACTCTTTAAATTATCATCCCATCCTTCCCATAATTGATTTTGAGAGTCGCTGTAAATTTTTTTCCATTCTTTATTACCATTACTGTTTACATAAGTAAAAGCAAAACATCTAATCAATTCTTCGTTATTTGTTCCAGCAATAAAAACAAATCCAGTATCAAGTGTAACAACCCCAGTAACAATTTGGTTTGTAGTATCTTGAATTATTTTGTTAAAGACAGCCTGAGAGAAAGTAGTTGTGCAAATAAAAAAAAGAAATATTATTAACTTAAGTTTTTTCATAATTCAAATTTATAAAAAAACACTGCTAAATTTATTTTAGCAGTGTTTTTATAATATTATTTATATTTAGCAATTTTAACAGTTTCGCTATTACCGTAACAATCTCTAATAACCAACAAATAACTGCCTGGAGTATAGTCTTTAATATTTATTGTAAAGCTATCTTTCTCCTCATTTAATCTAAATTGCTGTAATAATTTACCATCTTCAGTATATATACTTAATTCACCTTTTTCGCAATTTTGTTCTTTATGAATACCAGTCTTTTCAAGAAGTAAGTCATTGCCTTCGCTGTATAGTGCTGCGAAATCGTAATCAATGTTTATTAAACCATCAGTTGGGTTTGGATACACATTAATTAAAGGTAAAAAGTTTTCTTCCTGTGTTATTGTTTCAGTAATTTCAAGTTTTTTGGGCTGCATAACAGGATTAGGCAAAGGAGTGTACTCGGCAAATATAGTATCTGCTGCAATTTCATAAAGAACCTGAGCAGTTGCTGAGTATAAAGCAGAGCCATCTAATGCTGCCTCTAACAACATATCCTTGTGTTCTGCCAATGCATTATCATCTTGTAATGAACCAATAAATAGTTCTTGTATATCACAATATTTAATTAATTCATCAGAAATTGGTTCGTTTTGCGATAGATATGCAAGTTGCCTTATGTCGTCTAAGTTTGTAATCGAAGCAGAATAATCTTGTTTTGACATATTTAAACTATAAATTTTCATTAAATTTTTATAATTATTGTTTTGTGAGTTAAAGTATGTAATTACTGAATCTCTTATTTCAGGCAAACTATCATTGTTAATTGCAATAAATTATTTGGTGAATACTAAATGATTACTTTGTTGCTCTGCATTATCAATTACATACATTGTAATGAAATTGTATGCTTCTAATTGCTGTTGCGACAACTCAATTGTTGCAGAAATTACGTTTTCTTGCAGTTTTTGCATTTCATTACCAATAGAAAGATAATATGTGCCATCATTTTCTACAATTTCTGCATTTACGGTAATAACGTCTCCAAGATTTTCGCTTGTGCCAAATAAAATTATTACATTTTCTACTGATGCTAAATCATTGGTCTTACATAAGATTGCAAGGTTTTCTCCATTGGTTTGCATGGGAAGATTAGTACTTGTATCT
>Ga0265295_1004294_pt1 | contig 19351 bp, 15 predicted proteins | sample Munlansysbiofilm_FD_192503 | JGI IMG/M metagenome (GOLD analysis project Ga0265295, IMG submission 192503) | Leachate microbial communities from a municipal landfill in Southern Ontario, Canada - Methane capture system biofilm | ecosystem: Engineered > Solid waste > Landfill > Unclassified ... | reverse complement strand
GCTCCCTCAAGGGTTAAGCTATAGTTAGTGCTATGGGTTCCGCTAAGATTTGCGCTTGTGATGGATACCGCCTTATCTTCACCCGCCTCAGCGTTGGCGAATTCGGCAACCACATCAATCAGCTCAACATCCTCGCCTTCTATAACCCCCTCGAGCGCAAGATTATTATTAACAATTACCGCGTTAGCTGCACCATCATACTCTTTATCTTCCGCTGTAAAAGAGCCAGAAATGGTTAACGTTTTAGGATTAATATCAGCAACTGTAATGGGTGCTCCTTCAAGGGTTAAGCTATAGTTATCCTTATGAACTCCGCCAAGATTAGCGCCTGTGATGGACACCGCCTTATTCTCACCCAGCTCGGCATCAACGAATTCAGCAACCACATCAATCAGCTCAACATCATCGCCTTCAATAACCCCTTCGAGCTCAAGATTGTTGTAAATAATTACCGCGTTTACTGTACCGTCATACTCTTTATCGGCCACCATAAAAAAACCAATAATGGTTAGCACTTTAGGGTTAAAGTTTGCCGTTGTGGTGGGTGCTCCATCAAGGGTTAAAGTGTAATTATCCTTATGGACTCCGCCAAGATTGGCACTCGTGATGGATACCGCTTTATCTTCACCCAGCTCGGTATCGGCAAATTCAGCAACCACATCAATCAGCTCAACACCATCGCCTTCAATAACCCCTTCGAGCGTTAAGCTATTCTGGTCAATGGTAGCCACGGTATTATCGCCGTACTGATTATCGAAAACGGTAAATGCTCCAGCTATGGTTAGCGCTTTAGAGGTAATACTAGCCGATGTGGTGGGTGCTCCGACAAGGGTTAAGCTATAGTTATCCTTATGGGTTCCGTCAAGATTGGCGCCTGTGATGGACACCGCCTTATTTTCACCCGCCTCAGCATCGGCGAATTCGGCAACCACACCAATCAGCTCAACATTCTCGCCCCCAAGCATCCCTTGGAGTTCAAGGGTATTGCCAGTGATTACCGCGTTAGCCGTACCATCGTACTCCTTACTTTCCGCTGTAAAAGAGCCAGTAATGGTTAGCGCTTTAGGGTTAAAGTTTGCCGTTGTGGTGGGTGCTCCACCAAGGGTTAAAATGTAATTATCCTTATGGGCTCCGCCAAGATTAGCGCTCGTGATGGATACCGCTTTATCTTCACCCAGCTCGGTATCGGCAAATTCAGCAACCACATCAATCAGCTCAACATCATCGCCTTCAATAACCCCTTCGAGCGTTAAGCTATTCTGGGCAATTACAGCAGTAGTATTATCGCCGTACTGATTATCGAAAACGGTAAATGCTCCGGCAATGGTTAGCGCTTTAGAGGTAATACTAGCCGTTGTGGTGGGTGCCCCTTCAAGGGTTAAAGTGTAATTATCCTTATCAGCTCCGCCAAGATTGGCGCCTGTGATGGACACCGCCTTATTTTCACCCGCCTCAGCATCGGCGAATTCGGCAACCACACCAATCAGCTCAACATTCTCGCCCCCAAGGACCACCCCTTGTAGTTCAAGGGTATTGCCATTGATTACCGCGTTAGCCGTACCATCGTACTCCTTACTTTCCGCTGTAAAAGAGCCGGTAATGGTTAGCGCTTTAGGGTTAAAGTTTGCCGTTGTGGTGGGTGTTCCTTCAAGGGTTAAAGTGTAATTACCCTTATCAGCTCCGTCAAGATTGGCGCTTGTGATGGATACCACTTTATCTTCACCCAGCTCGGTATCAGCAAACTCAGCAACCACATCGGTCAGATTAACAACATCGCCTTCTAAAATCCCTTGGAGTGTTAAACTATTCTGGTCAATGGTAGCAAGGGTATTATCGCCATACTGGTTATCGAAAACGGTAAATGCTCCGGCAATGGTTAGCGCTTTAGAGGTAATACTAGCCGTTGTAGTGGGTGCTCCATCAAGGGTTAAAGTGTAATTATCCTTATGGGTTCCGTCAAGATTGGCGCCTGTGATGGACACCGCCTTATTTTCACCCGCCTCAGCATCGGCGAATTCGGCAACCACACCAATCAGCTCAACATTCTCGCCCCCAAGAACCCCCTGGAGTTCAAGGGTATTGCTAGTGATTACCGCGTTAGCCGTACCATCGTACTCCTTACTTTCCGCTGTAAAAGAGCCTGTAATGGTTAGCGTTTTAGGGTTAAAACTTGCTGTTGTGGTGGGTGCTCCATCAAGGGTTAAATAATACTTATCCTTATGGATTCCGCCAAGGTTAGCGCTTGTGATGTACACCACTTTATTCTCACCCAGCTCGGTATCAGTAAATCTAGCAACCACATCAATCAATTCAACATTGTCGCCTCCTATGATCCCTTGGAGCGTTAAGCTATTCTGGTCAATGGTAGCAATAGTATTATCGCCATACTGATTATCGAAAACGGTAAACGTTCCGGTAATGCTGAGTTCTTGTGACGCGATAAACTCCACCTGGTTACCATATTCTGTTCCGGTAGCGTTTGTAGCGTAAGCCCGTACATAGTATGTAGTACCAATAGATAGCCCTGTAATACTGCTGGTAAAGCTGCCAATACCGTTCCCATCCTGGGTATATCCTAGGTTTAGCTCAATTGTAGGGTTCTCACTGGTATTCCATACCACACCCCTTGTGGTGATAGCATGACCCCCGTTGTGATATATCATACCCCCTGAGGTAACAGTAGTTGCTGTAATATCGGTTGCTTTATAGGTTTTTAGGATAAGTTCTTCTGATACTCCAGCATCGATGATGGTCCAACTATTGGGCGTTCCAGTAAGTACGGCCCTGGCATCAGCGGCTGCCCCAGATGAATATTTACTATTGCCCCCATGAAATGCCACACCACTTTGCACATCCCTTAATGCCCAGCCCATAAGCAAACTATTGTAGTTAGCTGTAGACAGGGTTACACCAAAAAGCATAGACCCCATATCAGTAACACTGCTCACATCCCAGCTGCCAATATCCTGGTTGAAAGTGGACGCATAATAAAACATACTAGCCATATTGGTAACACTCCTTACATCCCAGCTGCCAATATCCTGGTTAAAGGAGGAAGCCTCCCTAAACATAACCTTCATATCGGTAACACTGCTCACATCCCAGCTGCCAATATCCTGGTTGAAGGAGGAAGCACTATAAAACATATAACCCATATAAGCAACATTGCTCACATCCCAGCTGCCAATATCCTGATTAAATGCTGAATTGGAAAACATAGACTCCATATTGGCAACACTACCCACATCCCAGCTGCCAATATCCTGATTAAAGGAGGAAGCACCAGAAAACATAGCCTTCATATCAGTAACACTGCTCACATCCCAGCTGCCAATATCCTGATTAAAGGAGGAAGCACCCCCAAATATAGACCTCATATTAGTAACACTGCTCACATCCCAGCTTCTAATATCCTGATTAAATGCTGAATTGGAAAACATAAACTCCGTATTGGTAACACTACCCACATCCCAGTTGCCAATATCCTGGTTAAAGGAGGAAGCACCATAAAACATATACCTCATATCAGTAACACTGCTCACATCCCAGCTGCCAATAGCCTGGTTGAAGGAGGAAGCACCATAAAACATCGCGCTCATATCGGTAATATTACCCGAGATAGCAGTAAGAAAATTTTCGTGCCAGAAATCACCCACATTGGTATGGGTAAACATGCGGTTAGTACTGGTTATGCCGGTAACACCCTCTTCTATAGCGCTGATACCGGTAAGCATCTGTGCATAATGTATTTCCGAGGCGTATCCTGTATAAAAGGCAATTCTGCTTGCCTGCCCCTGCACCTTAATAACCCACTCTCCGGCTTCGCCAAAATCGTGGTAAGGATTCACATTGCCATTATAGGTTTCAGTATTTCCCTCTGTCCACATAATCTGCAGGTCAACAGCATTATCAACAACAAATTTATAATCGGTTTGCTCCTCGGTAGTTTCTATGGCAAAATAGAAATACCCAGGTTCTAATGTAGTGTTCTCAAAGCGAGCAATCAGGGTGTCTCTTCTGGCGGGCATGGTATAATCAAAAGCGGCATCACTGCTTACTAAAATATTGTCTGTATCAGTCCAGCTTACAAAATCGTAAAATACATTTGGCGTGGCATTTAGCGAAGCTATAGTACCCGCATCATAAAATCCAGCTCCTGAAACGGTACCTGCATAGTCAGGTTCAGCAATCAGTACTAGAGCTGCAGGATATTCGTATGCCCCCATATCCACTATGGCTTCATTTAGTATAGCAATCCGCTGGTTTCCATTCAGGTCGGTAGTTACCCCTTCGGCCACACCACCGGTTTCAAAAGGGGAGTTATTCCCGGCATCTATACAGGGTGACCCATTCTGCAGACGGTAATCACTCCCAGCAGTCCGGAAAAGAGGGTTTTCGCTTATATTCCCATTACTCCCTGCATATCCCGCCTGTTCTATACAGCTATTTGAAAGGTTAGTTCCCCCACCGTTTGTTCCAATAATATCTTCGGTATCATTATTCCATAGAATACAATTTTGGGCTGTTGATGTTACCCCACGGCTATGGATAGTACCACAACCTACTGGCCCACTATTTTCGGTAAAAGTACAGTTGATAATCTGTGATGTTGAACCAGACCCCCAGTTGTATATAGCAGCACCAAAGGTGTTATCGGCAGTATTATTTACGAATAAACAGCTAATGATATGAGCCGGGGTATTATGATTCGAAATACCTCCACTGGCCATTGTTGCCGTATTATCCTTAAATATGCAGTTAACAATGGTATTGGGTGAAGGGCAAAAATTGTTTTCTAAAGCACCCCCTTCACCAGCATGGTTGTTGGTAAAGGTACAGTTCTCAATACGTATAGGTCCGCTGGTATTAAACATTCCACCGCCCATATTATTGGCTGCGCCAGTGGCATTTCCGCGGGTAATGGTAAAGCCATCGAGGGTGGCTCCTGTGTTTGGTCCAAGGACCACATGGTAAGAGTTATCCGTATTATCGTCAATGGTTCCAATATCGCCGCTAAGGATGGTTGCGTTGGCTCTCCAGTCGCGCTCCTCCCGGCTGGTTTCGGTTCCATTAAACCCTCCGTATAGGCCAAGGTCCTGAAGTAAAACGAATGATACGTTCCTATCGGTTGTGCCTGTTGGTTTATACGTTCCGGCAGCAACCCATAGCTCATCCCCTACAGATGCTGATGTAAGCGCATTCTGTAAGCTGGTGTAGGCATCGACCCAGCTGGTTCCATTATCAGAACCGCTGGCACTTTGGTTTACGTAAACTATTGTCTGTGAGTAGAGCGGAAAGCCTATCAGCAGACAAGCAGAAATACAGAGTAGTAAAGTGATTTTTTTCATAATAGGTTAATTTGTGGGGTTTAGAAAAAAATATTCCTGTAAAAAGACAAGTGTTGAAATATGATAAAATACTTATTTACAGCTTGTTCAACTTACCATATGATAACCTGAGAACTATTACAAACTATTATTCTATTTTTTTAAAAATTGTGTTTTATTAGATAACATCAATGCCTTGCTATTTCTAGAACGAAGAATATAGTAATGACAATTTATCCGTATATTATAGGACACGATGTTCTACATCAACCTTAGAGCAAAAAGGATAGTCTTAAAAATTACCGTATTTCTTTAGAAGATGAAAAAAAATTACTTTTAGAATTGGGCTGAAAGTCACATCATATATAACATATTAATTCAAGTTAGTCAATTAATTAAAAACATCAATAAATTAAGATGCTTTTTTGATGAAAATATGAACAGCTCCTACAGGGCAATATTTGCAAACGCCCTTGAATAGTCGTAAATCAGCTAAATTTTTATTAAAAGAATAATTTCAACCTTTTTTCTCTTGAGGGGGGTTGGACTGGTAAGTATCTTTGCTCGGATTCTAGAAATGGTTATAATCTCTTTAATGAGGATGGAGAATGGACTAACAGCTATGTAAAGTAACAGTAAAACCTTAAAAACAAGCCTTTTGCCCACCAGGCAAACATATAACTTTTATGCTCTATTTGGTATCCTTTCCAGAAGTTTTGAACCTGAAACTTGAAGAATAAATGAGATTTGTTTCAACTTAAACATTGTTTTTTTGTTTAGTTAATCCAGTGAAACCCTATTCAAAAATTTATGGATTTATGAGATTGATACTTGTTGTTTTATGGCCTTTGATTACATGCACTATAAATCCTACTGCTCTTTATGCCCATGATACGGCAATTAATTGTACCATCAATGGATATGTTAGTGATGTATCCAATGGTGAAACGCTAATTGGTGCTACAGTTTCCGTAAAAGAGCTAGGCATAGGGGTAACAAGCAATGCTTATGGCTACTATGCGCTTACGCTTCCAATGGGGCACTATACGTTAACGTACTCCTTTGTTGGCTATGCTCCTTTTGAGAAAAAGGTGGATTTAAAAAAAAATACAACTATTTCGGTTGAGCTCTCAGAGAAAACGGCATTAATAGAAGAGGTTGTTATAGTAAGCCAGCGTCCTAACGCTAATGTAACTAAAGCCGAAATGAGCGTAGTACAACTCGATATAAAAACTATCAGGCGCATGCCTTCGCTTATGGGTGAGGTTGATATTATTAAATCGCTACAGCTGCTTCCTGGAGTACAAAGCACATCGGAAGGAACCTCAGGTTTTAGCGTGCGTGGAGGGGCAATGGACCATAACCTTATCCTGCTCGATGAGGCAACCGTTTATAATGCTTCGCATTTGATGGGTTTTTTCTCGGTGTTTAATAACGATGCCATTAAGGATGTTAAACTCTACAAGGGCGATATTCCTGCCTCAAGCGGAGGGAGGTTGGCTTCGCTACTTGACGTGCGGATGAAAGAGGGGAATTCAAAAGCATTTGCTGCTACAGGTGGAATTGGAACCATATCGAGTAGGCTAACCATTGAGGGACCCATAATAAGCGAGAACACAACTTTTGTTGCATCGGGCAGGCGAACCTATGCCGATTTATTTCTCCCTCTTGCCCCGAATGAGGATATACGGGATAATCAGCTGTTTTTTTACGATTTAAACCTAAAGATTAATCATAAGATTAACGACAACAATAGATTGTACCTCTCAGGCTATTTGGGCCGCGATATCTTTAAAAATGAATTTGCGAAATTTGGCTTTGGCAATCAAACGCTAACTTTTAGGTGGAATCATCTTTTTGGCCCAAAGCTATTCTTAAATTCATCGGTAATTTTTAGTAGCTACGACTACTATTTGGGAACGGGAGCCAGCGAGGCAAGCTCGTTTGTTTGGTATTCGAACATGGAGGATTATAGCGCCAAATTCGATTTTACCAATTATCTCAGCTCTAACAGCACATTGCGCTTCGGAATCCAGTCTACACATCATACCATTAGCCCTGGTGTTGCCAAAGGCGTTGGTTCCGAGTCAATACTCGACGATATTGTAATACCAAATAGCTACTCGTTTGAGCATGGTCTGTATGCTCAAAACGAGCAAAGCATTGGTAGCAGTCTTACCCTAAAGTACGGGTTAAGGTTATCGGCTCTTCAAAACATTGGTGAAGCAAAAGTTTATAGCTACAATAGCAATTACGAAACGGATGGCTTTGCTACCTATGGCAAGGGCGAAACATATAATACCTATGTCAATCTTGAACCCCGTTTAGGCTTTGTATATCAGCTTAGTCAGAAGCAATCAATTAAAGGAAGCTATTCCAGAACAGCTCAATATATCCAGCTGGCCTCAAACTCTGAGGCTGGAACACCTTTAGATATCTGGTTTGCTGCTTCGCCCAATGTAAAACCGCAACTTTCGGACCAATGGGCACTTGGTTTTTTTAGGAACTTTTTTGATAATAGGCTGGAGACTTCGGTTGAGGCTTACTACAAAAACATGAGGAACGTTGTCGACTTTAAGGAGTTTGCCAATATGCTGCTTAACGAAGAGTTGGAGGGTGAACTCCGCACCGGAACAGCCCAATCGTATGGTATTGAATTTCTTGCTCAGTTTGGCAACAAAAAAATAAATGGTTGGGTAAGCTATACCTATTCCAGAGCATTCCGTACTATTGATGGGATAAATAGCGGTAACCCCTATCCTGCTCCGTACGACAAGCCCCACGATATTTCTGTGGTTTTTAACTATGAGCTTAGCCCAAAGTTATCCCTTTCGGCTAATTGGGTTTATGCCACGGGGGTTCCGGCAACTTTTCCGGCTGGGCGATACGAAATACTCGGTACAATAATCCCGCTTTACACAGGCAGAAACTCGTACCGATACCCCGATTATCATCGCCTTGATTTAGCTTTATCCTATAGGCCAAGGGCAAAAAGCGGGCGTAAATGGAGGGGAGAGTGGAACTTATCGGTTTATAATGCCTACAACAGGAAGAATGCATGGACCATAAATTTTGTTCAGGATAGCAATAATCCAAACCTGTCGTATGCCGAGAAAACGTACCTTTTCTCAATTGTACCAGCAATAACCTATAATTTTAAATTTTAGCGCCATGGCAACAAGATTAGCAAGAGCATACAGCCATAAATTTTTTATGCTGGTATTTTTTATACTCTCAATCGCTTCGTGCACAGAGCGTATCGATATTGATTTGGATAGCACCTACACCCGCTGCGTAATTTATGGCGAGCTTACAACCGATACCACAGCACATTGGATTTCAGTTACCCGCACAGGCGATTATTTTAAGAATGAGCCACCTTCTCCCGTTTCGGGTGCTGTGGTTACCATAGTAGATGGGGAGAATTTCCATAATCTTACCGAAGATGCTGAAAACCCTGGGAACTACTACACCAATTCGGATGTATATGGCGTTGTGGGCAAGAGCTATACGCTTTTTGTTGATGGGGTTGATTTGCTAAACGACGGCAACCTAACAAGCTACGAGGCTAATTCGGAGATTAAGCCCGTTGCGTCACCCGATTCAATTGAGGTAATTTATCAAAGCCAGTGGGACATATGGTTCGTTAACATTTTTGCACAGGACCCTTCGGATACTGAAGATTTTTACAAGTTTTTGGTTTATCAGAATGGGGTATTGCACTCCGACTCGCTACGAAGTATTCAGGTAACCGACGATGCGATTTTTAACGGCAGCTACACCAATGGTATAACGGTTTATGTTGTCAGGGGTGATTCCGATGATACTTTTAGCACTGGCGACACTATAACAGTAGAGCTTTGTGGCATAACTCAAGATTACTATAAGTATCTAATTGAAGCACAATCATCTGCTCGCCCTTCTGTGCCCCTTTTTGGTGGCCCACCAGCAAACCCCAGAACCAACCTAAGCAATGGGGCAATTGGCTATTTTGCAGCTTATTCGGTGTCAAGTGGCAGTACGGTTATCCCAGAAGATTTATAAAGAATGGATTCCCATTGAGGGCCAGCCCTCCGCCATGTTTTTAGCTAGAAACCTTTCGAGTATTTCAGCCGATTTGCTTACAGCATTGTTGCAAACCGAGGCTAAATGGCCACTGTCGGCGGCCTGTTTTTTTAGGGTCAAATTATTTATATCAATCTTTAAAAGTTCATGGCAATTTGTTGAACCTAACCCTTTGCGGCATTCGCTAACAAATTGGCCAACCAAATAGGCCACATCATTTTTTGCATCATTATCCCCGGGCTGATACCTACCAAGCCTCATGCCCAAAACAATTGCACCCGCATTAATTGCCCCGCAAATATTCTGGGTTCGCCCAACTCCCCCACCAAGTCCGGAGGCTATACTAAACGCCATTTCGTCATCAACTCCTGCCTCGTTGGCAAAGGCAACTAGTATTGCTTGAGCGCAGTTGTACCCATTTTTGAAAAGTGAAAGTGCTTGTTCTGGTTTACTCATAATACTATAGTTCTTTCTGTATTCTACACCTCAAACTTACAGCTTTTTATTTTGTATATTTTGATGCCCAAACTAAATCCTTAGCCTATGAAACCAACAAACCAATTAGGAGTAGACGGATTGATATCGTTTTTAACCCCAATTATTCAAATGAATAATTGGGGCTAATCTCATTCTCGCGCGGTTTCTGATTCTTCTTCTTAAATCCATTCAGTAGAATTGCCAACCTTCCGCTGTCAAAGTAGAACTAATTGCATTTACACTTTAAAAAAAGCTTCAATCCTCTCAAATGCCAATTTAGAGCTTATCATTGCCATAGGCAACCCTGCACCAGGAACAGTGGAAGCCCCAACATAGAAAAGGTTTTTAAATTTTTCATCCACATTGGCAGGGCGCATTGCCCCAATTTGATTGAATGTGTGAGAAAGTCCCAAACCGCTACCGCGGTGTAGGTTAAATTGCTCTTCCCACTCGATGGGCGTATAAATGGTGCGCGAAACTATTTCGGGAGCAATATCTTTCCCAATTCTATTGGAAAAATCTGCAATAATGCTATCAACAATCACGTCTTTGTCGCTCCAATCTGGCTTGTTGAGCAAGTTGGGTACAGGGCATACAAAGAACAGACTTTCGCAACCTTCGGGAGCACAATCGCTGTTGTGCTTCGAAAGCACATTCACGTAGTAATATGGTTTTTGCAACGTGTCAGCTTGCCGCAGCACATTGTCGGCATATTCCTTAAAGTTAGAGCCGAGGTAATAATTGTGATGATTAACGTGGGGCAGTTTACATTTTAATCCAATATAGAAAGTGAGATAGCCCATGGTCCAGCTCATCTTATCCATTTTTTCGACAGAATACTTTTTGTGCTTCATCACGGTGCTTCTGAAAACCGCTGCATCAGCATTTATTAGTATGGTGTCGGCACTCCATTTCTTACCGTTACTATCAACCACCGATTCTATCTTTTTCCCGTTTGATGTGTAGTCCACTATTTCGGTGTTGTAGTGGATCATTACATTTGCTTTGCCCAATTCGCTCACGAATCCTTCTATAATTTTGTACATGCCACCCTCCACATTGTAGTATCCGTCGTGTTGAAACTCCGTGTATGAGAGCAACGTGTAAATTGCCATGGTATCAAAAGGGGTTCTTCCCAAAAAGAAAGCAACCAACGAAATAATTTGCTGTGCCTCCTTCGAATCGAAAAATTTCTCTACTTGTTGGAAAAAGCTTTTGAAAAGTACAGGTACATGAACAGGGTTCACACGCACTAAAGTGAGAATATAATCGAATAGAGAGTTGAAGTTGCTCTTTACCACCAAATCAACCGTATCGTTGAACAATGCTCCCGATTTCTTCAGGTACTTCCTCATCTTCTCTTCAAAATCGGGTTCAACATCCTTAAATTGCTCTGCCAGTTTAGCAATATCTTTATAGAGGTGGAATGTTTTAGGATTGTTGCTAAAGTTGACCGAATAGAGTGGGTCGAGCTCTATGTATTTAAATGGCAGTTTGATATTGCAATCTTTTGCAAACTCTTTGAACTCATAAGACATGCTGAAAAAACTTGGTCCAACGTCAAAAGTGAAACCATCTTTCTTTAATTGATTTAATCGGCCACCTGCTTGCGCATTTTTCTCCAACATCTCTACTTTGTACCCTTTTGAAGCCAATCGTAAAGCTGTTGCCAACCCGCCTAATCCGGCACCAACCACCAATACACTTTTATTTTTATTCATCGTTTCTCTTTTTTATAAAATTGGGGTATAATTCATTTTTCACCCAATTAAAATTGGGCTCTATTTCAAGAATCTGTTTGTAACTTGCCTCTGCTTTATCGTACTCTTTCATTTCAGTATATGCTTGGGCTATATTTACCAAAAGGCTTAGATAGTTCCAATCCTCTTTCAAATTGTTTGGGTTTCCTTCCATAATACTCTGTGCACGATGATAATATTTTAACGCTTCCGATTTAGACCCGCCAAAGACAGGAGGCATATAAAACTGAGAATTTCCGTACTGGATAAATCCATAGGGGTTGCTTGCATCTTCTTTCATGGCAAGTTTGGCTGCATTCACACTTTTGGGGCCGACAAATGGAGCTTTTAGCTTGTTCAGGCCAATGCTAAAACCGTAAAAAGCCGATTTGTATGCATTGATATATGATGGTTTGTATGAGTTTTTCTCCAATTGGGCTAAATTATCTTCAGCTAACTTCAGATATGTTTTTGCTTGTCCCATGTCGTCGTTTCCAATGCACCATCCAATGTAACCGTATTGATAATTTATCAGCTCTAAAAGAAATTGGTCGGTTTTGCTTGGCTTTTCCTGCATCTTATCAATAATATTTTTCCATTCATCCATTCGGTTGGTAAGATATGCATCGTAAATTGCCGATTTATATTGCGCAGCGAGCGACCAGATACTAAGAAAAAAAATCAGTATGATTAGTGTACATTTCTTCATTTCCATATCCTGATTGCATTTATACTTCCTTTTCTGTTTGGTGCTTGATGCTCTCTTTGAAGAAAGCATTATAATTTTGTGCCAATGCAAGATAATCCGTATCACTGGCTGCATATTCTTTGATATATTGATACAAAGAGGGTTTCTTATTGATGAAAAAATCAATTGAGTTTACCAAAAACAGGATTTGAACCTGGCTCCTGTCTGTTTTTTCAATAATCTTTTGCACCCCTTTTTCAAAATCAAATGAGTGTTTGTGAATGGATTCTATTTTGCCTTGTGGAAACATCAACACCAAGTTCCCGGGGTGTGAGAGCAGCTCTGCCGCATACTGAATAGTTTCGACAACAGATTTTGCCGATTTGTTCACCGAGAAAGCGCCCGTATAATTAAAATACCAATGTTTTTTCAACTGCTCTTCTAGCATCATAAAGTGGAACTTCTTCTTAAAAACTTTCATATTGAGCAGCAAATGCCAAAATCCATCCCACCAGCTACTATGGTTTGAAAGTAGCAGGATAGAACGGTCGCTACTCACTTCAGCATCTCCAATAATTTCTACCCGCGAAAAGTGGCGATTTATCATTACCCGCGAAAATTGTTTAAATACCGGGTGGATGATAAAGTTATGTTTTGCCTTAATAATCATACCATTAATCCATGAAAATAAACAGAAGCACGAAAAATATAAATTGGCAAAGCAAAATAGCTAATGCCAGCTTGTTTTTAATGTGAATTTTCAACCATCGCAATCCGATGTGGAAAATGAGTGCAATTAGAAACCACGTGAAATAGTTTTGAAAAGGCACAGAGGGATGTTTCCAATCCCACATATCCAATTTGGGTGCCACTTGTTCCATAACTATATCGTAAATAAGCATGGAGGTAGAAGCCAGCAGAACTTTTAATGCCGGGGCAACCCTCACTTTTTCGAAAATTGCGGCAGTGGTGTAAACTAAGAAAAACCAGTTGGCACCGATAATCAGCGGCGTTCCCCAAAGCTTAATTCCCAGGTTATCCCCATACGAATATTTGCCAAACAACGCTCCTGTATATACTCCTGCAACCTCAACGGCAAAGGACGATACATAAATAAAAAGCAGGTAGGTAACGAGCTTTTTTCTATTCTCACTTTCATCGGAAAGTGCAAGCACTGTGAAGCTAAGAATTAATGCAAAGGGAGTCAGCTGAAGAAAATAATCAGCTGTAGTGGGTAATAGCATACCAACGACCCCAACTGAATAAAAAATAACAAACAGCAAAGTTATGGTAACCTGTTTGGTTAAAAAGAAATTCAGAAATCGATTGTTAGAAATCATGCCCAAAAGTTTTTTAGTCGGTTCCTAAGCATTATTGCTGCTAACAGCATAGTAAAGCCATATACAAAATCTTCGATGGGGATGGTTATAAAGCGCAAGTTGAGATTCTCGCTGTGGTCGTACCAAACAACAGGGTCTGCGGTAAACGCTCCGGTAAGTGCACCATTTACCAACACAAAAGGAACTAGGATGACAAGAAATGTGCAATAGAATCGGCTAATTGTGTCAGACTTATCGAAAAATGAGATTAGTAGAACCCCAATAAATATCAAGAATATATATGCGGTATATGCTTTATCTAAATTGAAGAATAGAACAACAACCGACATCGCCATAAAAAAGAGAGAAAGGTAGCGTGCTGTTTTGTTTGAGACCCGAAAGCTGGGGAAATAGACATGCAGTACATCGTGCAAAAAAATACTTGCATAAGGTATGGCTAAAAAGAACAACCACTCCTCAATGGGCAGTTTAAAAAGGAATATGGAGGATAGATAGTCTCGGTTAAAGCCCCAAACGCCTATCTTGGTAAAGTAAATATCGCCAACAATATAGAAAAGGGCAATTATTACTATTGACGGAATTAGATACTTCCACTGTTTGTAGAACTGAAGTTTTTTATCAAAACTTAGTATAAAAGGTATTGAAACAGAGGCGATAAGGATGATAGTATAGAGCGACATAGGTTACTGTTTAAGAAATCTGCGTGGAAAAACCAACAATCCGTAAATGTGAAAATCCTTTTTTGTTTTTGGCCTGTGATGCGCTAAATGAGCCCTCCGGATAGCCTTGATATAGCTGTTCTCGTGTTTCTGTAAGAAACGCAGGGGCAATCGCTCATGAATAATCACATCGTGAATAAAAAAATAGGTCAGCCCATAAGAGCTGATGCCAATTCCCATAGCTATCATTGCAGAATAATTAAAGGTTAACCCTATAATTAAAAAGATAATGGCGGGAGTGGCATACATAATAAAAAACCGATCATTCTTTTCAAAATGCTTTGATTCTGTATTTAAAGGCATACTGCCTTTTTTACTATCGCTCCTGTGATGATCTTTGTGCCAATCCCACAAGAAACCGTGCATAATGTATTTATGATTCGACCAGGCAACAAACTCCATAAAGCAAAATGCCGCAAAACCAAGCAGGATATTGAGAGCCATAAAGCGGTTAAATTATTGGATTAAATGTTTTTGTACATTTTCATATACATGTTTGAACCAGTAGGTATATTTTTCGGGATTTTCATGTATCTCCTTTTTTAAATCATCAAAGTTGATGAGTTTATAATCATATACTTCCTCGGTATTAAAATTAGGTATTTCATCAGAATATCCAACAAAAACATGATCTAATTCATGTTCGGTAAGCTCATTATCCAATTTCCCTTTGTAAATGAAATGGAATAGCTTGGTAAGCTCGCACTCCATGCCCATTTCTTCTTTCAAACGCCGATGAGCAGCCTCTATATATGACTCGTTTGGCCGTGGATGCGTGCATGCGGCATTGCTCCATAAGCCCGATGAGTGATATTTACTCAATGCTCGTCGTTGCAACAACCATTCTCCTTTTTTATTGAATATAAATACAGAAATAGCTCTATGCAAAACTGCTTTTTGGTGCGCCTCCATCTTAGCCATTGTTCCAAGTACGCAGTCATTCTTGTCAACCAATACTACTCTTTCTTCCATTTTAACCTCTAAATTGTTTTTAGTTTATATTTCATGTGAGCCTTGGCTAATAAAAATAATTTCGTGGTATCAGGCACGCGTATTCGCGTTTCAATAATTTTATTTGCAGGAGTATTTTTGAGTTTCTGTAAAAGTTTTTTGTAATAAATGAACGCAATGAATACTGCCAACTTCGATTTTCCGGGTAACTTTTTTATTCCTTTTTCTGCTTCATCAAAGTCATCTTCAATGTCATCAATCAAATTGCGCTTTGTTTCTTCCGTAAAGTTATCTATATCCACTTCGGGGAAATAGAGTCTGTTCAATTCTTGCGTATCTGCTTTTAAGTCTCTCAAAAAGTTTACTTTCTGAAAGGCAGAGCCCAACTTCATAGCTGGATCTTCCAGCTCTTTATACTTAACTTTATCGCCCTCAAGAAAAACGAGCAAACACATTAATCCAACTACATTTGCTGAGCCATAAATATAGCTATCAAGTTCCGAATTGTTACCATAAACTTGTTTATTTAAGTCAGCTTTCATGCTTTTCAGAAAAGAGTCAACCAGTTTTTGGGGAATTTGATATTTTTGGGCGGTTATTGCAAAAGCTTGTAGCACGGGATTCATGCTAATACCATTTGACAAAGCTTTGTAATAGTCCCTTTCAAAATCGTTTAAAATAAGTTCTTGGTTAACATTATCAAATGAATCTACGATTTCATCTGCCAGCCTAACAAAGCCATAAATACTGTATATTGATTGTCGCATTCCATTGGGAAGGCAGCTCACAGCAATTGAAAACGAAGTACTGTACCTCTTTGTTATAAGCTTGCTGGTTTTGAATGAAATCTCGTTGTATAAATTCATAACTTTATTTCAAGTTGTTTTAATCTTCTGGTTTTTTACCTAAACAAAAGTAGGATAATAAAGTTTATTTTTGGGGAAATATACCACTATTGGTAGCAATTCAGCAATAGTCTTCAAAAATCTAGTAAAACTAACATCCGAAAGTTTTAAAAAAACGGTTGAAAATCTCCTGTATTTCTTTAAATACTTTGTGTAATCATCGCAGGATTACAGATATAAATGCAACACATACTACATCCGCATTGCAATCCTGTTTTACCCCACCCCACAGCACAATAAAATTACCCAGCTTGCCATAAAACGGTCAGGTTTTATGGTATAGCAATACCCCACACAGCAATAAAGTTAATATCCCCACCCAACCCACCGCAAGTACAGCAACACGCCATTCGTTTACCCAAAACATGTTATCTAACATGTTTTTAGGGGGGGGGCAAATAAAATAAATTTTCATACATTTGCTTTACACATGCAATTAAAACATAGCTAAACCAACACGAAAGGAGGTCATAAAACCAGCCTAACCAACCCCAAGCAGCCGCTGCAAGGCAATGGTTGCAAAGCGTAACGCTACATGAATTGAGCGTTCCGAAAAGCAAGGGGGAAACCTAAGCCCCTTAACCTTAATTACAAACATACTTAGTATATTTGATGAGTAAAGCGGGTTAAAAAAGTAAGGTGGGGTTACCCATACCTAAGGGAAAAGAAAAGCGCAGCAACCCGAAATAAATCCTCTGGATAAGGTGGGCTGCCGCGCAGAGTAAAAACATATTAATATAACGTAAAATGAAGAAGAAAGTTTTAATCTTGGTAGCCGTAGCTGCAATGCTTGGTGGTTACCTGGCAGCAAATACTTACGCGCAACATGATGTTATACAATGTGCAGATAATGGTGGGGGTGGGGGTGGAGGTGGAGGTAGTTCCGAATGCAACCTATGTAGAATAGAAGACAATTTTGGGAAAGTAATATTCTCATGCAAATCGACCCCTGAAATCAATAAATGCTCAGGTATCAACCCAGCGGGTTATACACTATCATGTGCTAATGCAACAAAATGCAAGTAGCTTTTTAACAGTGCAGCACAGTAAATTCTGTGCTGCACTTAAACAAAAAACACCTAACCTTACAAACAAAAGTTTATGCTAAAAAAGTATTTATATTTCTCCATTATTCTTCTAGCCTCGTTGTATAATTTTGGCTGTAAAGAAACAACCAAAGAGGTAAAGTATCAACTTGACGATATTCCCTGCACATCCTTAGCTGCAGAAGACCTGAACTTTAAAGCGGGCAACAACCCTATGCTTTACAAAGTAATTAACGACAGCCTAGTACTGGTTAGCAACTGGACAGGCACACCCTTCTATCTTGAACTGTATAACTTGAGAGATAATTCATTGGTAACTCAATTTTTTAAAAGGGGCAACGGCCCCAACGAATCCCTCTCGTGCTATGTTAGCTTCAAATCAAACACTAGCCAGCTGCACACTTTCGACATCATAAAGCGACAGGGGGCTATATATAGTATTGATTCGATACTAAAATACGGGAATCGGTACCATCCCCCAAAATTTAATGTGCCCACTTTTATAGGTAACGACATTGCAACGCTAGACACAAGCACGATACTAATATTCAACAAGTACCATGTAACTGACAAGCAGTATAGCAATAACGTTTTCCCTATTTTCTCATATAATATTGAAGCGGACAAAACAGATTTTGAGTTCATGAGCGAAAACATTAAATTCTTTACCCACAATGTTACGGATGGGTTTATTGCAGTTCACCCTATCGATGATATTATTTGGCTAATTTATCAGGATGAGAATAGAATTGAAGTATACAACAAGAACCTTGAGTTAATTAAAGCACTTATTGGGCCAAAAGAGTTTAAGCCCGAATATGAAATTCGTGAGGGTTATGGAACTGAAGTATCTTACAAGGTAAGCACCCGAACCTACTGGCATTGCTTTTATAACACCAATCACATCTACATACTTTACTTTGGTGAGTGCAGCGGGCTTGAGAAACAACCTGTAAACCTTTTGAAATTCGCTTGGGATGGTACACCCATTCAAAGGTTTGAGCTTGACAGAAATCTTTACACAGTATATGTTGACCCTGAAGAAAAATACGTTTATGGAACTGAAGATATAGAAGGCGATTTACCAAAACTAATTAGGTATAAAATTGAGCCATGATAAAATATTTGCTTATTACCCTAATGACCTGCATTGGGCTGTGCGCTTGCAGCTGGGAAACAAAAAAAGAGAGCCTAGAAAAAGAAGAGACGCACCCTATGCCATTCGCATCCGAGACATTAGATTTAGGCTTTTTGGCAGAAATTGACTATGCGCTATTCAAATCCCTATCGAATAGTAATGACTCTATTGAACTAATTTATTTTGATGCTGATTGCTCAATTTGTATTGCAAAGTTTCTTGCTTCAATTAAAAATTCAAAAATTAAGAAGGACTTTACCTACCTATACATTATTGCCGCAGATGACGCCTTTACAATTGAATACTACCTAAAAGAAAATGGCATAGAACTTCAACAGAATGAACACCTTATACTAAACAAGAACTATGAGTTTGAAACCTACAATCCATTAATCAATGTAGCTGCAATTCCTAAGATTGTAACAGATTCCAATGCTGTTATTGCTAGTATTAAGTACTTGAACGATTATTAAACATAAATTTTAACAAGAATAAAGAGAATAGCCAAAAAGGTTTTGAAAAAAGAGTAAAGTAGAGTTATTCTATTTAATTTGCATCTGTCTTAGAATGCCAAACTTACCATAAAACGGTCAAGTTTTATGGTATAGCAATACCCCACACAGCAATAAAGTAACTATCCCCACCCAAACCACCGCAAGTACAGCAACACGCCATTCGTTTACCCAAAACATGTTATCTAACATGTTTTTAAGAGGGGGGGGGCAAATAAAATAAATTTTCATACATTTGCTTTACACATGCAATTAAAACAATGCTAAACCAACACGAAAGGAGGCCCTAAAACCAGCCTAACCAACCCCAAGCAGCCGCTGCAAGGCAATGGTTGCAAAGCGTAACGCTACATGAATTGAGCGTTACGAAAAGCAAGGGGGAAACCTAAGCCCCTTAACCTTAATTACAAACATACTTAGTATATTTGTAATTAAGGTTAAGGG